>Ga0209099_1000209_pt1 | contig 67906 bp, 73 predicted proteins | sample AD_JPNHW2_MetaG_FD_184430 | JGI IMG/M metagenome (GOLD analysis project Ga0209099, IMG submission 184430) | Active sludge microbial communities of municipal wastewater-treating anaerobic digesters from Japan - AD_JPNHW2_MetaG (SPAdes) (version 2) | ecosystem: Engineered > Bioreactor > Anaerobic...
TGAATTTTTTAGCGAAACAAGGCAGATTTTGCAGACATAGTTTATCCTATGTCGAAAAATCTAACGAAGTTGCAGCAAAAAAGGCGCATAAAGATATTATTAGATAAAATCCAAACAATTTCTTAATTATAAAACATACGTTAACCCGCCACGGATGGAAGGATTTTTCTGAGGGGAACTGGTGCTAAGGTTAATATCCAAAAAAGGATCGTATAATATCATGGTTTTCACCCAGAGATTGCCGCTGATCCTGTGTTCGTATCCTATGCCGATCGGAGCTCCCATGATCCACTTACCTTTGATAAGTTCTCCTAACGAATTATGCATGTAGCCCGAATTGGTAGCCTGAAACTCGGCATGCCCAAAAATCCCTTTCCAAATGGAATATTCGGCAAAAACGGCCCCGCCGTATGAGAACTGTCCGCTCATACCCACGGTGGATGTAGCCGTATACAAAACTATGGGCGACAAACCCACACTGAAATTTTTATATTTATACCCTACAATGGGAGCCACATCGATGTTTACACCTCCTAAAGCACTGATATTTATATCACCTCCGGTGAAAAATTGCGCTGAAGCACGCTGGCTGCAAAAAAACATCATCACCGAAAGTGTTACTGATAACAGGATTGATCTTTTACTGATTGGTTTCATGGTTTGGAATTTAGCGGGACGGTTTTCCAAATTTAATACCATTTTTGGAATCAAAGGCTTATTTTATTCTTAAATCATAGCCGGTAATTAGTAATCGTCAATTATTTTTAATTGTATATTTGTACATCTTTCAATGAATGAGTAATTTCATTTTCTTGCACATAATTTTCCGGAAGTAAAACATATATGGAAGAACAAGGCCAGGCACCGGCATCAAAAAGAAAATTCGGACAATTCCCATGGAACTACAGAGAAGGTATTTCGATAGCTGCCGGCTTAATGGCCCTGGGCTTTATCATAGAATTTGCCACCGGAAGTAAAGGTGTTTCAATACCTGCATGGCCGACCAACCTGTTTATATTACTGCTTTTTGTCGGATATGTTTTGGCATTTCAAATACTCGTAAAACATCCGGTTAAAAAATGGCTGTCCAGCACTCCTGCCGCAATCACTGCGATCACCGCCTTTGCCTTTCTGACCCTGCTCATGGGGTTTATACCACAAAGCGATAAAAACACCTTTGATTTCATAAGTAAAGCAGGTTTAACGCATATTACGCGCAGCTGGCCCTTTATGCTTTGCAGCTTTAATCTGTTACTGATCCTTAGTTTCACGATAATCCGCAGAATACTGCCATTTTCCATAAAAAATGTGGCATTCACACTGAATCACCTCGGCTTATGGATCGTCATCGTGGCGGCTTCGCTGGGATCTTCCGATTCGATAAAACTCAACATGATGCTTACCGAAAACAAAGTAACAAATGTGGCTTTTGATGATTACGGGCAGGCTTTTGAAACTAACATCAATCTGAAACTCCTGAAGTTCAGCATCGATGAATATCCTCCGCAGCTGGGACTGATCGATGCCCGGACAAATAAGCTGGTTTCAGGCAAAAAAGATCTGCTGGAGGTTAAGAAAGATTATAAAGCAATCATGGGCGACTGGACCGTTAGTATCATTGATTTTATTGAAAATGCGCAAAAAGATTCCTCCGGTTTTTCACCTTCTGCAGCATACGGCAGCGCACCGGCAGCCCTGGTCAGCACGTTTAACAATAAAACAAAAGAAACGGATACCGGCTGGGTAAGTTCCGGCAGCCCGATGGTATATCCGAAAAACCTTGATCTTCAAGATAATAAAGCCATTGCCATGACGATCCGAAAGCCAAAAAAGTTCGCTTCCGAAATCAGGGCATACGGAAAAACGACTGATTATGAGGATTTTACCGTAGAAGTTAACAAACCTGCTAGGTTTAACGGCTGGACCATTTATCAGAGCGGCTATGATGAACCCATGGGAAAATGGTCGAAAAGAAGTGTGGTACAGCTTGTCCGCGATCCCTGGCTTCCGGTGGTGTACACGGGCTTATTCATGATCATGGCGGGCGCGTTATACCTGTTCTGGCATGGCAGGTCAAAAAACACCACTAAAAAAATAACCATATGACCTGGGCAAGTTTTCCATATTTCGTTATGCTGTGTTGTGGGCTTTGGCTGGCTGGGTTATTATTGCTGATACCCAAGAAAAAAATCACCGAAAGGCTTTCCATCGCGCTGATCATAGCAGGCATTATGGCTCTTTCCACTTTTATAGCGGGGCTGTGGGTGAGCCTTGAAAGGCCGGTTTTCAGGACATTAGGAGAAACGCGCCTGTGGTATTCCATTTTTCTGTCGGTTATAAGCCTGGTCATTTATTACATGTGGAAATTCAAATGGATAATGGTGTATTGCCTTTTCATGGCCATGCTTTTTCTCTTCCTCAACGTTCTCAACCCTGAAAATTTCGATAAAACACTGATGCCGGCCCTGCAAAGCCCGTGGTTCATCCCGCATGTCATTGTTTATATGATCAGCTATGCCTTCATGGCCGCTGCCGCCTTAGTCGGCATAAAAGGGCTTTACCTTTCATACAACTCAAAACCCGTTGAAGGCACCATGCAACTTGCTGACAACATCGTTTATATTGGTTTTGCCTTTCTGACCCTGGGATTATTATTTGGCGCTTTATGGGCAAAAGTAGCCTGGGGAAGCTACTGGACCTGGGATCCAAAAGAAACGTGGGCGTTGCTCACCTGGCTGGTGTACCTGTTGTACATACATTTCAGGGTTCATAAAAACCAGCATGTCAGGCTTGCTCTTTGGATTGTTGCAATTTCATTTTTCGTGCTGCTGATCTGCTGGTTTGGAATCAATTACCTGCCTTCGGCACAGAGCAGTGTGCATGTGTATGCATCATAATCCGGGTATAAAATCCGGCACCTATGAAAAATCAGGAAGAGGCAAATCTTAGTTTTCCTGAATCTTTTCAAACTGCAATTCGAACGTTTTTCCGATGCTGATTTTTATTTTACGTTCTTTCAGCAGGTTTTTTGATGCGGGATCACTGTACAAAACCTGCCAAAGATCACGTGCAATGCCTGTTGAGCTTACAATATTTAATGCTTTGCCGTTAATCAGGTCGAGGCTAAACGAAATGTTAGCGCCCGGGTGCCGGCCACCCTGTTCAAATTCATGTTTGTAAAGTTGGAGTTTCTGATTTCCGGTATCCGTTTTTTTCAAAAGCACACGGATAACATCAGCATACTTCAACCATAGGTACAAATATTGCCCTTCAGCTATCATCTTCAATTTGTTTTAAGTTGGTGTTTCACTGTTAGTTTCTTATCGGGGCATTCTCCACCTGCTTGTTTTATGCGCCCTTCAAGGTTCATGTAGTGCTGCAAAGGTACGGCTTTTTCGGGATTTTACATTTATATATTTGATTATTTTTATATTAGGCCTGATTGACGCGGAATCTCAAATCAATATTAAGAAATTGTTTTAAAAACAATCCCAGTTTAAAGTCGAGCCTTACCTTTCTCAGAAAAACGCCCTGAGCCCTGGAAAAAGTAGAAAAGCTTTATCTGAGGATGATTCGAGGGAAGCAATTATCACTTTTTTACGTAAACACTAAAAACTGTTTTGAATTTAGTGGTATGAATTTGATTAATTCACGAATACTATATTTCAGGACTAAAGTCCTTTGGATAAGGTTGATGCATAACCCCGGCCTTAAGGCCGGGGTTTATAAAACTCCGTGATATAGGGCTTTAGCCCTGATTCGTGAATTAATCAGGATAAACAGTATTATACCAACGATTCCATTTCTTTCGAATAGTCGAACTGGAGATCTTCGTGAAGCATGGAAAGGGCTTTTTGGATTTTCTGAATCTGCCTCTGGTACAGATTGCCAAGCGCGGTATTCGCCTGAATAGCTATACCCGAATTTCTGATCTTTTTACAGAAAAAGATAAGCAGCTCCGCCTCCGTTTGTTTCGACCCGGAGTATTTTATGTACCTGTTGGTAATTCTGAGTATTTTCCGGAGTGTCTTTTTAATCAGGTAGGTATTGCTCATGTTGATTTCCTCAAACTGCTCAGTGATAAATTCTTTTACTTTTTCAATATACGAAGTTTCATCACCGGCTTCGAACAACAGGTAAGTAAGCAGCTCTTTATTTTCCTTTTTATATTTTGCCAGATGCATACAGATATCCATGACCTGTTCAGGCGCAAGGGTGCTGAGTTCGGCTTTAAGTTCCCTGAGCGTGGCAGCTTTCATAATTTATCTTCGGACTGCTTACTTATTTTCACCCTGCCGACTTCGCCGGAAACCAGGCGGACTTTGATACCATGAGGATGAAACGGCTTTTTGGTTAAAATATCCTGAACAACACCCTCCGTAATAGTTCCCGAACGCTGATGTTCTTTTTTTACGATCCCCACTTCGGATCCTATCTTAATGTCGTTTCTGTTTTGTCCGTCCATATGCAAAGATATGCAGCCACACGGCATTACCAAATCTTCAAGTAACCACACCCTCCCTATTTCAGCCACTGGTCGAGCCAACGGAAAAACTCACGCTGCCATAACACACTGTTTTGCGGTTTGGAAACAAAATGGCTTTCGTTGGGAAAGAACAAAAACCGGCTGGGAATACCCTGTATCTGAGCCGCATCAAAAGCCTGCATGCCTTCGGTATAAGGGATGCGGAAGTCGTTGCCGCCATGGATCACAAGTATGGGCGTGTCCCAGTTTCCCACAAAATTATGCGGGGAGAAGTCGTAGCTTTTCGGCCTGGGATTATTCCAATAAGCACCGCCAAGGTCGTAGTTGGCAAACCAGAGTTCTTCGGTGGATCCGTACCAGCTCTCAAAGTTGAACATGCCGCAATGGGCAATAAAAGCCTTGAAACGTTTGTTGTGGTTGCCCGCCAACCAGTATACCGAAAATCCGCCATAGCTCGCTCCTACGGCTCCAAGTTTATCGGCATTCACATAAGGTTCTTTCGAGACGGAATCAATGGCAGTCAGGTAGTCAAGCATATTCTGCCCGCCATAGTCTTTGGATATCTGTTCGTTCCATTCCTGGCCGAAGCTTGGCACTCCTCTGCGGTTGGGCGCCACCACGATATAATCGTTGGCCACCATCATCTGAATGTTCCAGCGGTATGAAAAAAACTGGCTCACCGTGCTCTGCGGCCCGCCCTGGCAATAAAGCAAGGCCGGGTATTTTTTGTTTTTGTCAAAGTTGGGCGGATAGATCACCCAAACCAGCATTTTCTTGTTGTCCGAAGTGGTGATCCAGCGTTCTTCCACCTTTCCCATGGTGATGGTCGAAAGCAGGGCTTTGTTGGTAAAGGTGAGCTGCATGGGATAATAAGCGCCTTTTTCAGTTTCGATACGGTAAATCTCAGAAGGCATGGACATCGACATTTTTACGCCCAGCATCGTTTTTCCGTCGGCATACAACTCGGTAAAGTCATGCATGCCGGTGGTCAGCTGTTTGATCTTTTTAGCGGCCACATCCGCCTGAAAAACCTGACAGGTACCTTTCATATAGGCTAAGAAATAAATGCTCTTGTTATCGCTGCTCCAGCGCAGGTTGGTGGCGCTTTCGCCAAAGCTCTCACTGATATCGGCATACGTTTTTGTGTTGAAATCATAAACCATCAGGCGTTTTTTATCGGATTCGTAACCGGCTGTTTTCATGCTTCCCCAGGCTATTTTGCTGCCATCGGGCGAAAACACCGGGTCGAGGTCGTAACCGGGCATATCTTTGCTGATGTTCTCGGTGAGTTTAGTTTTTAAATTGTAAATATAAATATCAGAGTTGGTGCTCACCGCTTCTTCCCGGCCATGAAGTTTGCGACAGGTATAGGCGATGCTTTGCCCGTCAGGGCTCCAGGCAATCTGTTCCATGCCTCCGTCGGGAGTCAGCGGAGTATCAAATTTGTCAGTGCCAAGAATATCAAGCGCTTCGGTAACATTCCCGTCCGAATAGGAAGAGACGATGATATGGCTGAAGGCATAGTCGTGCCAGCTGTCCCAGTGGCGGTAAAAAAGGTCGTCGATGATACGGGCATCGGCTTTGGGAAGATCCGGATAAAACTCATTGGCCGTCTGGTCGAGTTTGATGTCGCGGATGAAAAGTATATGTTTCATATCCGGCGCATAAGCGAAGCCATTTATTCCGCCTTCGAACGATGTGATCTGTTTTCTCACGGTGCCGTCCGGGTTCATTTCCCAAAGCTGGGGATCGCCGTTTTCGGCCGAAATATACCCGATCTTTTTACCGTCGGGGCGCCAAACCCCGTTCCATTCGCTGCCGGGAGAATTGGTGATATTCACAGGTGTTCCGCCGGCCAAAGGGATGATATACAGGTCGCGGTTGCCTTTGTTCTCTTCAAGGTTATAAAAAGTAACGCCGTACAGCACGGTCTTTTTATCAGGTGAGAGCTGCATATCGCTCACCCTGCCGAATTTCCACAGAAGCTCAGGGGTCAGCTTGTTTTGTGAGAACAACGCTGGAATGGCAAATACCAGCAAAGAAATGAAAACGATTATTTTTTTCATGGTTATAAATATTAAAATATCAAAATTTCCAAAATTCCCGGGTCCAAATAGGCTATTAATTTTGTTACTATTTCATTATTCTATCCAGCCGGTTCAGCCCGTCAATAGCCCGCTGATAATTGACCTTGAGCTTCATGGCCTGCTGATAATCTGCTTTGGCATACATCACATTCCCCAAAAGTTCATAACAGTATCCACGGTTGTAATAGGCCTCGGCATAATTAGGGTCACAGTTGATGGCATCGGTAAAATGCTTTGCTGCAACATCATACACCTGAAGATAAACCAGATGGATGTAGCCAAGGTTGTAATGGGCATATTTATATTTCGGATCAATCTTAAGCAAGGCTGTGTATTTCTCTATGGCTTTGTTGTACTCGCCGTTTTCCTGGTAAAACAAGGCCAGGGAATACAGCGCTTCTATACTTTTCGGATTGACTTTCAGCGCATTATTAAAATAATCCACGGCCAGAAAATTGTGTTTTACCGAATACAAAAGCCCGAGTTGCATATAAGCATGAAAATACTCCTGGTCTTTTTCGACGGTAATCTGAAAACTGCGGACTGCCTTGGCGGTATCGCCCATATCTTTGTATGCCATACCGCGGATAAAATCCGCTTTTGCATTTAACTTGTCAATTACCAGCGCTTTATCGGTGTATTCAAACGTCTTTTTATAGTCTTTCAGGTAGAAATAAACCTCTGCAAGTTTGAGTAACGCCTCCGCGTCCTCAGGATTAATTTCAATGGCCTTGTTTAAAGCATCCTTGCAATTATTGATCTTCCCCATGGCAAAGTATACGTCTGAAAGGGTCCTTAGGTACAGTGAGTTTTTCGAGTCGATGGTGATGGCTTTATTGATATCATTGAGCGCTTTATCCGGATCTTTTTTATCAAGGTATAAAAGGGCCCTCTGGTTATAAAGCGCGGCATCCTTAGGGTTTTCATTAATTTTCTTAGTGATCTCGGCCAGATCGGAAGGCAAAGAGTCGGTTTTTGTACCGTCCTCATCTGTTTTGTGGTGGTTTCCACAGGCAACTATCAGGCAAATCATCAGCAGCCCGAGTGTTTTCAGGATATAGTTCATAGAAAAATTAAGGTTGAAAAATTCATAAATAAGTTTTCAGGACCAAAGTCCATCGTTTTTGTGTTTTGTTTAAGAGACTGTCTCAAAATATTCTTTTAATGATTTTCACCGCCTTCTTACCCCTTCCCAAAAGGGAGGAAGTCGCTGAAAATCAGCCATCCGCCAACTGGCGGAATGGGGAAATGATGATTTTCAGCAAAGGCTATTTTTGAGACAGCCTCTTGTATGTGATATTGCTTAATGGGCTAAGCCCATATTTTCAATTTCACCAAAATTGGTACTAATTCAATTTCTCCCTGATTTTGGCTTCAAGTTCTTCACTGAGTTCGGGGTTGTCGAGCAGCAGTTGTTTCACGGCATCCCGTCCCTGGCCCAGTTTGGTTTCGTTATAACTGAACCATGAGCCGCTTTTCTTGACGACTTCCTTTTCCACACCCAGGTCGACAATCTCGCCAATTTTTGAAAAACCTTCCCCATAGATAATGTCCACCTCAGCGGTTCTGAATGGGGGCGCAACTTTGTTCTTCACGACTTTTACCCGGACCCTGTTGCCGATAACGATATCGCCTTCTTTTATCTGTGAAACCTTGCGAATGTCAATACGAACAGACGCATAAAACTTCAGGGCATTTCCACCGGTGGTAGTTTCCGGGTTGCCAAACATGACGCCTATTTTTTCGCGGAGCTGGTTGATAAAAATGCAGCAGCAGCGTGTTTTGCTTATGGTGGCGGTCAGCTTCCGGAGCGCCTGGGACATCAGCCTGGCTTGCAGGCCCATTTTTGAGTCACCCATTTCGCCTTCGATCTCGCTTTTAGGAGTCAGGGCCGCCACAGAGTCAATAACGATGATATCAATAGCGCCCGAGCGGATAAGGTTTTCAGTAATTTCCAAGGCCTGCTCCCCGTTATCGGGTTGTGAGATCAGGAGGTTTTCGATATCGACGCCGAGTTTGCGCGCATAAGAACTGTCAAAAGCGTGTTCCGCATCGATAAAGGCTGCAATGCCGCCTTTTTTCTGCGACTCTGCTATGGCATGTAATGCCAGTGTAGTTTTTCCGGAAGACTCAGGCCCGTATATCTCGACTACCCTGCCCTTTGGAAATCCGCCAACACCAAGAGCCACATCAATGCCAATGGAACCGGTCGAAATAAACTCGACATCCTGAACAGGGTTGTCGCCCAGTTTCATTATAGCGCCCTTACCGTATGATTTTTCGATTTTATCGAGGGTAAGCTGTAAAACTTTAAGTTTTTCTTTGTTTAAACTTTCATCTTTTTTTTCTACTATTTCTTTTTCTTTTGCCATAATATTTATTTTTAATTATTTGATTTTCAATTCATCTAAAATTTGCCTGGTGTGATCATTTGTATTTACCTTAGTGAAAACGGCTTCGATAAGCCCCTTTTCGGAAATCACAAAGGTAGTACGGTTGATACCATCAAAGGTGCGGCCCATAAACTTTTTGGGACCCCACACCCCATAAAGCATGCATATTTTTTTATCCGTATCAGCAACCAGCGGGAACGGAAGGCTGTGTTTGCTAATAAAATTTTTATGAGATTTTTCACTATCGGCGCTGACCCCGACAATAGCAAAGCCTTTATCAATCAGCTGCTTATAATTGTCACGAAGGTTGCAGGCTTCGGCCGTACAACCCGGTGTACTATCTTTCGGATAAAAATACAAAACCACTTTTTTCCCACTGAAGCGGCTCAGGCTGATACTGTTTCCATCCTGATCAATACCGCTGAATTCAGGAGCGGGATCTCCTTTTTTCAATGTAATCATGAAAATTTTTTATTATACAAATTAAACGAATTTTATCGAGCTTATAAACATTTGTTCAAAAAAAATCTGTTATTTATGGCAAATTCATAGCAAAAAAATTTCGATTTTCTTAATACGTATATGTTCATCACAAACTCCGGATTTTCAAAAAATAGACTAAATTTGCATGTTCATAAAAATCAAAACAAATGACCATTGAAAATAAGCTGTTGAAGCCCGATTATTTATTCGAAGTAAGCTGGGAAGTGTGCAATAAGGTGGGCGGAATTTATACCGTAATTGCCACCAAGGCTTCGGGTATTGCTGAGGAGTTGAAGAACAATTATATCCTGATCGGGCCGGACGTATGGAAAGAAACGCGGGTAAACCCGGATTTTATTGAAGATAAATACCTGTATAAATCCTGGAGGGAAGATGCCGAAAGTAAAGGCCTGAAATTCAAGGTCGGCAACTGGAACATTAGCGGGAGGCCGGTAGTCGTGCTCGTTGATTTTACCCAATATTTTACTCAAAAAGATGATATTTTTGCAAAACTCTGGGAAAAATACGAGGTAGATTCCTACTCGGGCCAATGGGATTATATTGAGCCGGCGCTTTTTGGCATAGCCGCTGCCAATGTCATTCGCAGCTTTTACGATTACCAGGTAATAGCCGGCGACCATATTGTAGCGCAGTTTCACGAATGGATGACCGGAGCGGGAATACTTCCGCTGAAAGATAATGCGCCTCAGATCGCAACAGTCTTTACCACACATGCTACCGTGATGGGAAGATGTATTGCCGGTAACGGCATGCCGCTATATGGCAAACTTCAGGAATATGATGCCGAATCACTGGCAAAAAAACTGGGGATCATTTCAAAATTCTCGCTTGAAAAAAGTTCCGCAAAATTCGCAGACTGTTTCACTACGGTTAGTGAGATCACCGCCGATGAATGTGAACATTTTCTGGATAAAAAAGTCAATTTGGTAACTCCCAACGGATTCGGCGACACCCTGGTCCCCGACGAAGCAAGCTTTGCCACCAAAAGATCACTGGCACGTGAAACCATAAAAAAAGTTACCGAAGGGTTGACCAACCAGCCTTTGAGTGAAAACCCGGTTTACCTGCTAAACAGTGGAAGGTACGAATTCCATAACAAAGGTATTGATATCTATATTGATGCGCTGGGGCAATTGAACAAGAATGAATCCCTGACTCAAAATATAGTGGCGTTCATTGCTGTCCCTGCCGACCATGCCGGGCCTTCGAACAACCTCGCTCAACGGATGCTTCAGCCGGATTTCAACCAGCCGGTCAGCGGTGAGTTCTGCACCCATGGCTTGAATAATTACGACCATGATCCCATGATCCAACGGATAAAAGCCAATAACCTGAATAATGCGCCCACAGATAAAGTCAAAATTGTCATCGTTCCTTGTTATCTGGACAGCCATGACGGCATCATCAACCTGGACTATTATGATTTTCTCATCGGGTTTGACCTGACGGTTTTTCCTTCGTATTACGAACCCTGGGGCTACACACCTCTGGAAAGCATTGCTTTTCACATACCTACGATTACCACCACGCTTGCGGGATTTGGCCTTTGGACAAAGTCGAAATTTACGAACCCGGACAAATTTGTCAGCGTCATAGAACGTAACGACGAAAATGACGAGTATGTAACCGGCATGATCTCTCAGCGAATTCTCGAATTTGTCAACTGCACCAAAGAAGAAAAAAGGACAGCACGGACTAAAGCATATGAACTATCGCGTATGGCTCTTTGGGAAGAGCTGGTGAAAAATTATTATATCGCTTATGACCAAGCCCTGAAGAAAGCTGCCACACGTTATGAACTGTATAAAACAAAATCACAATCCATACAATTTGAAATTAAACCGCCCAAACAACTGACTCCAACATGGAGTAAAATCCTGGTGCGGCCGAGCATCATCGACAAACTTTCTCCCTTGTACAAGCTGACCCAGAATCTTTGGTGGACCTGGAACCAGGACGCTATCGACCTGTTTGAGATGATCAACCCTGAAATGTGGCAACAATGCAAACAAAATCCTATTACACTGCTTGAATCCTTGTCGCTGGAAGATTATAAAAAACTTGTAAAAAGCGCTTCTTTCCGTGAAAAGCAGGATAAGGTTTTCAAGAAATTTACGGATTATTTGTCCTATGGTCCCAAAAAACCCAAGGAAATGGTTGCCTATTTCAGTATGGAATTCGGGTTGCACCATTCGTTGAAAACTTATTCCGGAGGCCTGGGAATCCTGGCCGGAGATTACCTTAAAGAAGCCAGCGACTCAAATGCCAACATCGTAGGTGTGAGCTTATTATACCGATATGGTTATTTTGATCAGCATATTTCATTATTAGGCGATCAGATCGCATCCTATCATCCGCAAAAATACTCACATTTGCCTTTGATACCGGTACGTAAGAAATTGTCGGAAAGTGATGAAACTGCCAGTTGGCTGAAAGTTCATATTGCAGCTCCGGGGCGAACGATCACTGCAAAAGTATGGCGCGTAGATGTGGGCAGGGCTTCGCTCTATCTGCTTGATACCGACATTGAAGAAAACACCGCCGAAGACAGAACTATTACCCACGCTCTGTATGGCGATGGTTCTGACTTACGTTTCAAGCAGGAATTATTATTAGGTATTGGCGGTGTCCGCATGCTGGAAGAACTTGGCATCAAGCCGGATGTCTATCATTGCAACGAAGGCCATGCTGCTTTTATGGGCATTGAAAGGCTCCATAAATATATCAATAATGAAAACCTCACGTTCAACGAAGCCGTTGAAGTGGTAAAAGCTTCCTCGCTGTTTACCACGCACACAGCGGTTCCGGCCGGTCACGACACCTTCAGTGAAGACATCATCAGAACCTATATGCCTCATTACGCCGACCGCCTGAAGATAAGCTGGGACACGTTTATGAACCTGGGAAAAGTAAATGAGAACGATCCCAAAGAAAAGTTCAGCATGAGCGTGCTGGCAGCGACCTTATCATCCGACACCAACGGGGTAAGTAAAATCCACGGAAGAGTTACCTGCCAGATATTTTCGAACATGTATCCGGGATATTTTCCTGAAGAACTCCATATCGGGTATGTGACCAACGGCGTACATTTCCCTACATGGATTGCAAAACGCTGGAAAAAACTGTACGATGAAACGTTCGATCCGAAATATATCAGCGACCTGTCGAATCATGAATATTGGCAAAAGATTTATGATGTCCCCGATAAAACTATTTGGGATATCAGGCAGCAACAAAGAGTCGATCTGATCGAATTTCTGCGCAAACGGCTTATGGCTGAAATGACCTTGCGCCAGGACAACCCCCAACAAATATTCAATGTTTCTGAAACTATTAATCCTAAAGCTCTTACTATCGGATTTGCACGCAGGTTCGCCACCTACAAACGTGCGAACATGATTTTTTCGAATCTTGACCGTCTGTCAAAAATCGTAAATAATAAAAAATATCCCGTCCAGTTTGTTTATGCCGGAAAGGCTCACCCAAAAGATATTGCAGGCCAGGAACTTATAAAAAGGATATATGAAATTTCCAATATGCCTGAATTCATTGGTAAAATCCTGATCGTTGAAAATTACGATATCGAATTAGGGAAGATGCTGGTTCAGGGTGTCGATATCTGGCTCAATACTCCTACCCGCCCGCTGGAAGCTTCCGGGACGAGTGGCGAAAAAGCGGTCATGAACGGAATTATTAATTTCAGTGTACTTGACGGCTGGTGGGCCGAAGGATACCGCCCCGAAGCAGGATGGGCGCTGAAAGAAGAACGCACCTACCAAAACCAGGCTGCCCAGGATGCCCTTGATGCCGTTACCATTTACAATATCCTTGAAAATGAAATAGTTCCGATGTTTTACAGCCGGAATGAAAAACATATTCCAACGAAATGGGTGCAGAAAATAAAAAATACGATTGCCCTGATCGCTCCGGAATACACCACCAAACGTATGATGGACGATTACCGAAGTAAATATTACAACAATATTTACAAACGTACCGTGCTGATGAATTCCGATAACTTCCTGAACGCCCGCAAACTGGCATCATGGAAACAGAAATTATTGCGGGGCTGGGACAGCATTGAGGTGATGTCCGTCACGACCACAGATTCCAATAAAAAGGCTTTAGGCCTCGGGGAACAGTTTTTCGCAGAAATAAAACTTAAACTCAATGAATTAAACAAGGATGACGTTGGTATTGAGATCGTTATAGGCCAAAAAGTCAATGATGTGGTGAGTAAAGTTTTAGTTCAGCGTGAAATGAAAATAAAAGAGATCAAGCATAATGTAGTCACCTATTACCTGGAATTACCATTGGTAAGGATCGGCGTTTTTGATTATGCGTTCAGGATATTCCCGAAAAACCCACTGCTGGCCAACAGGCAGGATTTCAGCCTGATGCGGTGGATCTGACCTTGAACTATAATTTGTGCCTTCAAGGCGGAGAGCTGTTAACAGCAACTTATTTCTGATTATAAAATCCTCTGCCGTAATCAATTATGTGAAAACAATAAGGTAATTCTGCCTTACTTGCTATCATTGTTATTATTCACGTTGCCCTTTTTCAGGGTTCCCCTAAAAAAAAATTTTTATTATGAACACAGGTTCATTATCTTTGCTGAAATTTCAAAAAAAATGAATGAATTTGATTTGAAGGCGAAAGACTGGGATAAAAACCCGATGCATATGGAACGATCTGTCGCCATTGCAAACGGAATAAAAAAAACAATACCATTGCAGCATACCTGGAGAGCCATGGAATTCGGAACGGGCACTGCCCTGCTCAGCTTTTTACTGAAAGATTATTTTTCAGAAATTTTATTGATTGACACGTCTGCCGAAATGATAAAGGCAACGAAGGAAAAAATTGCGGCAAGCTCTGCCAGCAATATGAAAACCATGCTTTTTGACCTTGAGAAAAATGAATTGAAGGATGAAAAGTTCGATATAATTTATACGCAAATGGTTCTCCATCATGTTACAGATATTGAACTTATCACAGGCCGTTTTTTACAGATGCTGAATCCTGGTGGCTATCTCGCTATCGCGGATCTGTACCCTGAAGACGGGACATTTCATGATGAAAATTTTAAAGGGCATAAAGGTATAGATGCTGAAAAACTTAGCGCGACCATAGTGCATCAGGGTTTTACAGAAATTTCTCACAGCACCTGCTACACCATCAAGCGCTTGAACGAAAATAATACGATAAAGGAATACCCGGTTTTTTTATTAACAGCTAAGCGTAAATAATAGATTATGCCACGTACACCAAGGAATAGAAAAGTTTGTACCCCTCCAAAAATGCTTGGTTTCAGGCCTTACGGTCTAAAAAAATGCAGGAAAAAAAGCATTATCCTTACTTATGATGAGTTCGAGGGGTTAAAGTATATCAACTACGACAAACTCACTCAGGAAGCCGCCGCAGAAAAAATGGGGATCTCAAGGCCCACATTTACACGCTTGCATAACAGTGCCCTGAAAAAAATCGCCAAAGCTTTTGTAGAATGCCTGATAATTGAAATTGAAGGCGGTAATGTTGTATTTGAAAAGGATTGGTATAAATGCGGCATATGTTTTAAATTAATTGACGGTATTGAAAATCATAAAAAATGTAAAAACTGTAAATCATTCGGCCCTGATGAATTGATAAAAATTAATTAGTCAAAAATAAATAAGCTGTTTCCCGATGAAGCATGATGAAAAAAAATTAAAAGATCTTTTAGCCGAAGATTTCTTATTCACTGAAGGAATTAGCGGCTGCATAAACTGTGGAACCTGCACCGCCATTTGCCCGGCTGCAAAATTTTTCGAGTACGATCCGCGGCAGTTGATGGATACCGTTCAACGGATGAATAATGATGAGTTAATTGAATTGCTGAAAAGCGATGTGATCTGGTTTTGCGGCCAATGCCTTAGCTGTAAAACCCGCTGCCCCAGAAACAACGTGCCGGGCTATATTATCACCGCATTGCGGCGATTATCGCAGGATACCGGATATTTTGCCGAATCCGCCGAAGGCCGCAAGCAATTAACCATTAAGCGGACGGTTGGCGAAAATATTATCAAACACGGCTATTGTGTTTTTGTGGATGAAATAGGACTGGACAAGCATCCGGAACAAGGCCCGGTTTGGCAATGGTACCGCAACAACACCGAAAGCATATTAAAAAAACTGGGCGCTAATTACAAAGGTAGCGGCGAGGGCACACTGCGAAAGATTTCCGAAGCTGACCTGGCCGAACTATACAGCATCCTGGAAGAAACGGGCGCGCTGGAAAAATTTAATAACATAGAAAAAAACTGCCATGAAGATTGAAGGAAAACAAAATATCTGGAAAGAATATCAGAAGGAAATACCCGATGATGATTATTACTATGCACGCAGCTGCATCCGCCAAAACTTTTTTCCGGCTTCGGAAGAAACTTTTCTGAAGATTGTCCGGGAAGTGCTCGGCAAAAATATCTATGATGATGAACATCAAACCACCTGCACAGGGATTGCCTATCACTCCGACCTGGTGGCATTTGACACCACCATGACGGTGGCAGCGCGGCAGTTTTCGCTCATGAACAACGCACAACTCAAAAATTTCGTGGTTTCCTGTGTGACTTCTTTCGGAATTTATTCTGAAGCGCTGGCAACGTGGGAGCATGTTCCAGAAACGCTCGAAAAAACAAAAGAACATCTCAAAAAGGCTACCGGACGTGAATTTACTGCACCCGAAATTGTGGCTCACACCAGCGATATCATTTATAAATACCGTGAACAAATTAAAGAAAAAGCAAAATTCCTCCTCATAAATAAGCATACCGGGAAACCCTTGCGCGTGGTGGAACATATCGGCTGCCATTATGCCAAGATATTCCCGCATAAAGGTATCGGAGGCGCAGAATTTCCATATGTTTTATCGGGCATGATCGAAAGCTGGGGCGGCGAAATTATTGATTATCCTGAACGCCGGCACTGTTGTGGCTTTGGATTCCGGCATTACCTGGTCAAGGAAAACCGTGGTTATTCGCTGTCGAATACCAAGGTAAAATTTGACAGTATGGAGCCGTATAAACCTGATTTTGTAATTACGAACTGCCCCGGATGTAACTTTTTTATGGACCGCTGGCAATATGTCATTGCCGAGATGAATCATAAAACCTATGGTGAAAATGGCTATGGCATACCTGTACTCACCTATGAAGAAGTTGCCGGGCTGGTTTTGGGATTTCCTCCCTATTCGCTGGGGCTTCAGTTGCACCAGGTAAGCGTAGAGCCTTTATTGGATAAAATCGGGATTCCTTACGACATCAATGAAAAATATCTGGGATTTAACAATGAAGACATTGGGGCGCCTGCAAAACCAGGTGTATTAAAAGTGTAATTAAGATTCCTATCTAACATCAACAAATGAAAACTAAACCACTATGGATTTGAAATCCATAGGTTTTAATAAATGAAAAAATGAAATTTTTTCTCACTCCATTATCCAATTACCAGTCGGTGTATTTGGCTTATCCTTATGATGTTCCAGATATTCCTGTACCATTTCATCAGTTATATTCCCCGTGCTCCATGCTCCATATCCTATTGCCCAGAAGTGCCTTCCCCAATAGCGTTTCCCTAACTCGGGGAATTCTTGCTGCAACATCCTCGAGGTTCTACCTTTTAACCGGCGCACCAAATCGCTTATACTTATGGATGGTGGATACTCTATATGCATATGGATATGGTCTTTACTTACTACTCCTTTCAAAATACACACGTTTTCTGAGTTACATATTTGAACTAATAAATCTCGGCATCTCTTCTGAACATCGCCTTGTAATATATGATAGCGATATTTTGTCACCCATACTATATGAACACTCATCCGACTCACAGTATGTGAACTCTTTCGAAAGTCTTCCATTCTGTAAAACTAACAATTTTATAGAAACTAAAGTAGCCGCAATAAAATTGCGGGGATTTAACCATTTACGAAACATTAAAAAAAACATAGCTGTAAGCGAAAGTGGATTCGTATTTAATCCAACTACAGGAGATTCATTTTCATTAAATGGTACAGGTTTGGAACTATTGCAAATGCTTGGCTCCGGAAAGGCCCCGGAAGAGATTAAATCATACCGGCATCAAAAGTGGGGTCAACATTAAGAAAGACTGTGAAGTGAATTTCAATTTCCCCTGAAGCGTAGGAATTAATTATGCGTAACGTAAGTATAATGAGAAAATGAAATTTTGCAATGAGCAAAAATTTGTGAAATGAACGCCAGAATTTTATCTTTGTAAAAATTATAAAATAATCAACTCCTTCGGAAAGAGTTGATGATAATACAACCGAACACTTTGAAAATTTCAAAAAAAATATTTTCCGTCTCATTATTATTGTTGTTTCTTTTTCCGACGATAATACGGGATTTCCACCACCACGAACATTTTTTTTGCCAAGAAAAAAATGAAAAGCATTTTCATCAACATCATGCTGATTGTCCCATATGCAAATTTGAATTTTCCTTTTTCAAACAGGATTTATTTAAAGTAACTTTTGACAAAATATTTTTTTCTGACAAGTACTTTTCATTCTATCAGGTTCCCCATATAACACAAACAGGTCTTTTGTCCTTTTTTTTGCGGGCACCACCTTTTCCTGGCCAACTTTAAATATTAATTAAATCATTTTTTTTTAATTTAAAACCTAATGACATGAAGAAGGCATTATTTCTTTGTGCATTGGTGCTTATATTTTATGCAGCTGATGCGCAAAACCAAATATCAGGAAAAATAACTGATCATCATAATTTACCATTAGCAGGAGCCACGGTGCTTATGCCTGAAATCAACAAGGGCACGGTGACGGATACAAATGGAAATTATTTAATAACTAATTTACCAAATGGAGAAATACGAATACAATTTTCATTTATCGGATATAATAATGTGATTAAAACAGTTTTTTTATCAGGCACTAAAACAGAACTGAATATAACTCTTAAGGAAGCTCCTTTAGAGACAGAAGAAGTTATTATTTCCGGTGGCTATAATTCTACGCAACATGAAAATGCCGTAAAAATAGAAGTGCTGAAACTTGGCCGGCACTCCGACCTTGTATCGCCAAATTTTACTGAAATACTTACAAGAGTGCCCGGTATTGACATGATTTCGAAGGGTAACGGTGTGTCAAAACCAGTTATCAGAGGCCTTTCGAAAGACAATGTGCTGGTATTAAACAATGGTGTGAGGTTTGAAAACTACCAGTACTCTGATCATCATCCGCTCGGTATTGATGAATTTGGAATTGAAAATGTAGAGATCATCAAAGGGCCCGCCTCGCTTCTGTTCGGAGCCGATGCCATAGGTGGTGTGATCAATTTTATTAAGGAAAAAAATGCACCTGTCGGAAAAATAACAGGTGATTACAACCTGGACCTTTTTTCCAATTCGTTGGGAATGGCCAATAATATCGGTATCAAAGGCGCTTCAAAGAAATTTTTTGGCGGGCTGCGTTTGGGACAGAAGACGCATGCAGATTTCATTCAGGGCGGTGGTGACTTTGTCCCGAATTCAAGATACAGCGAGTACAGCATTAAAGGGGATGCAGGATATACCAATAAAAACGGTGTTTTCAAATTAAATTACGATTTCACTCAGGAGAAGCTCGGCCTTGTTGAAGATGAGGCCGTGGAAAAAATCACTTCCAGAGGCAGGAAAAACAGTATCTGGTTTGAGCAAATGAATAATCACATGCTGGCATTTCAAAACAAAATGTTTTTCAATAAATATAAAGTTGAACTCAATGCAGCTTATCAAAATGCCGGCTTAACACATGTTGCGGGACAAGACACCACTGAAATTGCCATGAACCTATCCACCTTCACATATGAGGCCCGGCTCAATTTCCCTTCAACCGAACGATCAGAATATATTATCGGGTTTCAGGGATTAAACCAAATTAATAAAAACGTCCATAATGCAGAGGTAGTGCTTCTGCCCAATGCCCACACTGATAATTACTCGCTTTATTTCTTGCTGCAATATACTTTTTTCAAAAAGTTAAGGCTGCAACTTGGCGGCCGCTATGATTATAAAATTATCGCCACCGAAGAAGTCGGCGACCCGTCAGATTATAATTACCGGGCAGCTTTGAAAAAAAATTACGGAAGTTTCAGCGGATCGTTCGGCGGCACTTATAATGTCACTGAAGAATTGCTGTTCCGTGTAAATCTTGCCACGGCATACCGCACACCAAACCTCGCAGAATTAACATCAAACGGAAAACATGAAACCCGTTATGAACTTGGCAATGAAAATTTAAAACCGCAAAACACTTTAGAGACGGATGTGAGCGTCCATTATCATTTAAATGATATTACCATGGACATTGCAGGATTTTATAATATTATTGACCGGTATATTTACATGAATCCAACAAGCGACACAACCAGCATAGGCGACAGGATTTATATATACACACAATCAAATGCAGTTCTGTACGGCGGGGAAGCAGGTTTACAAATACACCCGAAAAATGTTAATTGGCTGATAGCAGAAGCTACTTTTTCGACGGTTACCGGTAAGTGCACTGACGGAAGCTATTTGCCGTTTATTCCTGCCAATAAGCTCCAATTTGAAATCATAGCAGAGATTAAGAAACTCGGATTCCTGCGAAATGCCTTTATTAAGGTTAACTCACCGACAGTGTTTAAACAAAAACATCCATCACCTGAAGAAGAAACCACTTCCGGATATTCATTGCTAAATGCAGGAATCGGCGCCAGCATAAAAGCAGGTAATCAGCTCATATCGCTGGCAATCGGAGTGAACAACATTTTTGACAGGAAATATATTGACCACCTATCAACGTTGAAGGAAGTGGGTTTTTATAATCCCGGTAGAAATATATCGCTGAGTTTGAAAATCCCATTTGCAATTAAATAGCAATTGATTAATAAATAAAAATAAATTTGGTAAATGAACAATAGTTCATTATCTTTGCGGTGAACTATTGTTTAATATAATTATGTCTCCAAGAATAAAAGTAATAAGAAAAGTTTCAAATCCCCCAATTATTAAGGGGTTTAAACCATATGGACCGGAATCAGGAAAACAAAAATTAGGACCGGTTAATTTATTATATGAGGAATATGAAGCCATACGTTTAAGCGACTATGACATACTTAATCATCATCAGGCATCTGTTATGATGGGTATTTCAAGACCCACTTTTACACGGATTTATGCTTCTGCTCTTCAAAAAATTGCAATAGCATTTGTTGAAGGCAGACAAATTTCCATTGAAGGCGGGAAAGTGTATTTTGACAGCGACTGGTATCATTGTTCAAAATGTGGCTGTTACTTTAATAATCCTGAAAAAGAAAAACCTGTTAATAATTGTCCGCTATGCGGAAGTCAACGAGTTTATAAGTTTGATTATGAGAATGCCCATGAAGATATTGCGGACAAAACTTGTGATGATATGTGTATATGCCCTGGCTGCGGGTTTGAACAAGAACATCAATACGGGCAGCCATGTAGTAAACAAATATGTCCACATTGTAAAAGTTTTATGAAAAGAAAAGGAAGTCCAAATTGCAGAAATTTTAAAAACAAATAATATGAAAGTTGCCATTACATCTACGGGAAATACATTTGAATCAACCATTGACCAACGATTTGGTCGTTGTGCTTACTTTGTGATTTATGACACAGAAAGCAAAGCAATAGAATTTATTCCTAACCCCAATAAGGATGCAGAAGAAGGCGCTGGCCCTGCATCAGTGCAATTAATTGCTTCTCGCAATATAAATAAAATTGTGTCTGGTGAATTCGGCATAAAAATAAAACCGCTGTTAGATAGCTTAAAAATTCAAATGATAGTTCTAAAAGAACCTGAAAAAAAAATTAAAGATATTCTTGAAATGTTGCATCATTAAAATTAGTAACATTATTATGAAAATAGCAGTTCCAACAATAGGCGGTTTACTTGATGAATATTTTAAATCATGTGAAGTTTTTACAGTTTTTACAGTTGATGATTCAAATAATATTGTTGATACAGAAATACTGTGTACCCCGGAGGGGTGTGACTGTAAAAATAATATTCCATTAACCTTGCAACAGAATGGTGTTACTGTTATCCTTGCCTATAAATTGCCGGAACATGCTGATGGTGTTTGCTCACATTATGGTATTACGCCTTATCTTGGATATTCAGGTAATGTAGAAGATGTTGTCAAATCATTTATTAAACAATTAAAAAAACCAAAACTTAAAAAAAAGAAAATTGCTCAAAACAATTAATAGTATAAATAAATTTAAAAAAGGAGGTCATTATGCCAAGTTTTAATCAAACAGGTCCCAATGGACAAGGTCCTATGACAGGCCGAAGAATGGGACGGTGCACAAATTTCGGTGCAAATTTAAAAAATCAATCTGCTATAATTGTCAATGAAAATCCAGGAGAAAACAATACTGAGAATAGTCAGGGACTTGGTTTTGGCTATGGAAAAGGTCTTAGTCGTGGCAGAGGACGTGGTATGGGGCGACAAAATCGTTTCAGAGGAGGATTCTAATTATTACAACAACGAGGAGTGTCTGTAGTTTTTTCTCGTTGTTTTTGTGAATTTGAAAAATAAAATAAATCAAAAATAAATTTTTATGGAAAATCAAGAAAATATTGCTATGCCTCGTATAGGAGACAAAGCACCAGAATTTAAGGCTGTAACAACACAAGGTGAAATTAATTTTCCTGCTGATTACAGTGGAAGTTGGGTAATTCTTTTTAGTCATCCTGCAGATTTTACACCAGTTTGCACATCTGAGTTTATGACTTTTGCAACATTAGAAAACAAATTTAATGCAGCAAATTGCAAACTTGTAGGATTGTCTGTTGACGGATTATACAGCCATATAGCATGGCTTCGTACAATTAAAGAAAAAATTGAATATAAAGGGATGAAAGATGTTGAAGTCAAATTTCCTTTGATTGAAGACATTACTATGGAAGTTGCTAAAAAATACGGAATGATGATGCCCGGAGAAAGTAACACCAAAGCAGTAAGAGCTGTGTTTTTTATTGACCCCAAAGGAATAATTCGCGCAATTATTTATTATCCATTAAGCCTGGGACGAAATTTTGATGAATTATATCGTGCACTTATTGCCATGCAAACTGCAGATGCACTTAGTATTGCTACACCAGCCGATTGGCAGCCAGGTGATGATGTGATTGTACCAACAGCAGGATCATGTGGTGTCGCAAAAGAAAGAATGGAAAGTAAAGAAAATATTAAATGCTACGACTGGTTTTTTTGCACCAAACCAATTAGTAAGGAAGACGTTGAAAAAATATTAATCAAAAAATAAAACATGAAAATGCAAAAAGGTGCTTATACATTATTAATTACCCCTCTCAAAGAAGATGGTAATCTTGATGTAGATGGATTAAAATTACTTGTTGAACGGCAAGTAGCTGTTAATATTCATGGTATTGCCCCCTTGGGCGTTACTGGCGAAAACACCCTGCTTTCCGACTCAGAAGAGCTTAAAGTACTTGAAATTGTTGTAAAAACAGCTAATGGTAAATGCAAGGTAGTCCCTGACACATGTTCTTCAAGCCTTTGGCGTGCAAAAGAAAAAGTAAAAGCATTTGCTGATTTAGGTGCAGATTACATTTCAGTTTTTTCGCCTTTTTTTGTGTTACCTAAAGCTGAAGGGATAATGAAGTTCTATGAACAACTGGCTGATGTTTCTCCCGTACCAATCCTGCTTCACAATTCAAAAGACAGAACCTGTGTGGAAATTGACCCTGGAATGACAGCTTTACTAGCTAAACATCCGAATATTGTTGGCATTAAGGATGGGAACAAAGGGCTTGACCATCTGGCCAAAGTCATTCTTTTAACAAAAGATGAGGATTTTTGTGTTTTCACAGGTAAGGATACTACAGCCTTTCCTCTGTTGTCGTTCGGCGGTGCCGGATCTTTTACAGTGGCCGGAAATATCGTTCCCGAGGTCATGAAAAAAATGATAGATCTGGCTTTGGAAGGTAATATGGCTGAAGCTCAAAACATGCACTATAGATATTATCCATTGTTTGAAGCTTTGCGTTGGGAAACCAACCCCATGTCGGCCAAAATGGCTTTAAACCTGATGGGCTTGCCTGCTGGTGGTTTACGCCTTCCTCTTACTCCGCTCAGTGAGGATAAAACAGCCAAACTTAAAGAAATATTAGAACGCACTGGCCTTATTAAGTCTTAAAAATAATTCAGAGCATTGATCAAACTGAACTAATGATTTTAAAAACATGAGTACAATTCGCGAACTATTAAAAACTTCAGGCTATTCTGATAAAGCAATAGATTATTATGAGAATAAAGTAAATGTCGGTACAATCGAAAATCCGGATGCACAATATAGGCATACAGGTTCTTGCGGTGATACCGTAGAGATTTTTTTAAAGATATCATCAGGTATAATTGCCGAAGCAAAATTTCAGGCTATAGGGTGTGCCGGTTCTTTTTGTTCAGGCTCTGCATTGACCTCCATGGTTGTCGGCAAAACTCTAAAAGAAAGCAAAGAAATTAATGAGCTTGATGTTCTGGAGCATCTTGGAAATATCCCTGAAGAAAAAGTACATTGTGCGCACTTGACAGTTGTAACCTTTAGAAAAGCTATTGAAGAATATCTAAAAAATAAATAATGTTTCTTTCATAAATATTACTACGCAAATGCTTTTAATTTTTAACCGTGAGCCTTATGATAATACAGACATTAACTGGAATGAGCTTCGCCTGACAGAAACATTACGTAAAAACGGGCATGAAGTAAGGATTTTTCTGATGAATGATGCTGTAGATATGGCAAGAGATATGTGCAAACCACCTGAAAATTACGATCAGGATTTGTCACAAATGCTGAAAGAATTAATTCATCATGGTGTGCCTGTAAAAGTTTGTGGGACCTGCATGTCACGTTGTGGAATTTACAAAAATTATCCTTATTTCGAAGGATCTGAAAAATCTACCTTGGCAGCCCTTGCGGAATGGGTAGCGGATAGTGACAAAATATTGACATTTTAACTTTAAAAACTCATAAAATGAATAAAAAGATCGCAATTCCATTAGAAAATGGAGTATTATGTCCTCATTTCGGACATTGTCAAACATTTGCAATTGTAAATGTTGAAAATAATGTAATAACAGAAGTAAAAGAAGTGATTCCCCCTGAACATGTGCCGGGATTATATCCCAAATGGGTAGCTCAATTTGGTGTTACAGATGTTATTGCAGGCGGCATGGGGCAACAGGCCATTATGCTTTTTAACCAGCAAAACATAAACGCTTTTGTTGGTGCACCGGTAAAAACACCTGAAGAACTGGTCAATGATTTTATTACCGGTAAACTGGATTTAAATGCAAATTATTGTAATCATGAAGAGCATGGACATGATAACTGCGGGCATTAAGCAGGCTGATGCGGTGGATATAAGATGCAGACATTGTTTTCTCAGGACATATAACCGTCTGTTCGATAAGTATAAAATAGAAAGAAATCAACGACTCTATTTTTTCATGCATTATAACCAAATTCTACTGAAGTATAAAACTCTAATAAGTCCTGAAATTCAACAGTTGTTAAATGAAAAATTTTGTGAAATCATTGGTGTTGACGATCCATTTGAAGAGGAAAAATCAAATAGCAATAAGATTGCAATGGGGCTGTATGCCAGGTGGAAAAACGAAGTACTCGAATCGTCAGATCCCTTTAACTTAGCACTAAGACTTGCTGTAGCAGGAAATATCATGGATTATGGAGCATATGAAAAATTTGATATAAGGCATACCATTCAAAAAGTTCTTTCTGCAGATTTTACCATCGATGCTTCATCCAGATTAAAGAACAAAATCAAAAAAGCAAAAAAAATATTGTATCTGGGTGATAACGCAGGGGAAATAGTTTTTGATAAAATTTTCATTGAAACTATTATGCATAATAATTTGACCTATGTGGTAAGAGGTGCTTCTATATTGAATGATGCAACTCTAGAAGATGCAAAAAATACAGGAATGGATTTAGCAGCCGATGTATTTTCAAATGGTTATGGTGCGCCTTCCACTATTTTAAGAAAATGCAGCCGGGAGTTTCAGAAAGTATTTCAGGAAGCTGATTTAATTATATCCAAAGGGCAGGGAAACTTAGAGGGGTTAATAACTCATCATGACCCCAGAATTTTCTTTTTACTTATGGTAAAATGTGATGTAATTGCTGATTTGTTACAAGTGCAAAAAGGCGATTTTGTTGTTTACAATCAAAATTGATAATACATGCTGGCACTTTATGTTATTTTAGCTTTAGTAGCAGGGAGTTTGGGAAGTATCGCACTTGCCAGTTCATTACTTTTATTGAACAACAAAAAGCTTGAAAAAGTATCCACTCACTTAACTTATCTTGCCGGTGGCACACTACTGGGAGCTGCATTTCTTGGTATGATTCCCAGAGCTACTGAAATGATGGAAGCTACGCTTGTATTCAAGTTGATACTTTCCGGATTGCTTTTCTTTTTTATTTTAGAAAAATTTATTCTGTGGAGAACATGCCGGAATAAAGATTGTGAAAGACATGTACATGCTGTTGCCCCAATGATTTTATTCGGCGATGCTTTCCATAATGCGATTGATGGTATCATTATAACTGCTTCATTTCTGACCTCAATTGAATTAGGTGTTTTTGTAACTATTTCAGTAATATTCCATGAGATACCTCAGGAATTAGGGGATTTTGGGATACTTCTGAAAAGTGGATTGTCCCGTAAAAAAGCGCTATTTTATAATATGATATCCGGAAGTACTGCTATTGTTGCCGGAGGGGCAGCATTTTACTTTTTGGATACCATAAAATCATTGATTCCCTATGCATTGGCTTTTTCCGCATCAAGTTTTTTATACATATCTCTTGCTGATTTAATACCGGAAATGCATAAAAAAACTAAAATAAGAGATTCTGTGTTTCAATTTTTACTTATCGTATCCGGAATCTTAATTATCTATTTGGTGAAACAAATCAAATAAAAATATTCTAATGACTACGTTTTATGGAAAAAATTAAAATTGGAATAATAATTTGCAACAGGTATCATAATTGCGTCGGTTGTAAGTGTTTCAGGGCGTTTCAGAATCGTGAAGGTGCATTTAAGATTTATAAAAATCTGGATGCTGAAATTGCGGCATATACTACCTGTGGCGGTTGTCCGGGTGGCAATATTGAGTATGCACCTGAAGAAATGAAAAAAAACGGAGTTACACATGTTCACTTGGCTACAGGCTTGATTGTTGGGTATCCCCCATGTAATCATATTGAATATTTTAAAAAGTATATCACAGAGAAATATGGGATGACGGTAATTATTGGGACACATCCAATTCCTCAAAAATATTTTTTGCCACATAATAAACTTAAAACATGGCAAAGTAAGTTTTGGCAACAAACTATAATGCCCACTATTGCAAATGAACAAACACGCTTGAAGTATGATTGAGCCCTTAAATATTAAAATTGCTATTGCCAGTGGAAAAGGTGGAACAGGCAAAACTTTTGTTGCTACAAATATTTTTTTCTCTATAGCCAATAACCATAACACATTACTAATTGATTGCGATGCGGAAGCACCTAATGCAGCTGCATTTTTCAAATCAACTCTGACAGATACCGAAGAAGTATATCAACAAGTTCCGGTAATTGATGAAAATGCCTGTACTTTTTGTGCAAAATGCAGTGAATGGTGTCACTATAATGCCATTTTTATAATTCCGCCAAGTAAAATAATAAAAGTCCTAGATGACATGTGTCATGATTGCGGTGCATGTTATGCGGCTTGTAAATTTAATGCCATTGAAGGAAAGAAAATGTCGCTGGGACATATTATCACATGTGTCACAGAGCAAAAATGTAGGATTATTGAAGCCCGCATGAATATTGGAATTATGACTCCGGTTAAACTCATTAAAAATGCAATAAAAAAATCTGCTGCTTTTAACGGGATTGTTATCATTGATTCGCCACCAGGAACATCCTGTCCTTTTATTCAAACAACGTCGGCAGCTGATTATGTGATATTGGTTACTGAGCCAACACCTTTTGGCCTGAGCGACCTAAAACAATCTATCGAAACCCTGAACAAAATGAATAAAAAATACGGTGTTATCATCAATAGGGCGGGTATCGGTAATTCCGATGTTTATGATTACCTCAAACATGAGTGCATACCACTTCTTTTAGAAATTCCTTACGATGAAAAAATAGCAATGCTATACTCAACAGGAAAAATTGTTTCAGAAGAAGTGCCGGAATACCAAAGTATGTTTTTAAAAGCAATAGAAAATTAATTTATTTTAAAAGAAAACAAAAAGATATGGTAAAAAGTAAAAATGTGTTAAAAAATACTGTTAAAGTTTTATCGATAATTTCCAGGCTAATCATAGGCTTGGTTTTTACATTCTCTGGATTTGTCAAGGCCGTTGACCCATTGGGATCCAATTATAAATTCATAGATTATTTTGATGCATTTGGAATGCCATGGTTAAACACGCTGGCATTACCTCTGGCTTTTATTTTAAGCGGCCTGGAATTTTTAATCGGAATCTGCCTTTTGATCGGAATCCAAAACAAATTAGCACATTGGGGTGCTTTAATTTTTATGGTAATTTTCACACCCTTAACCTTATGGCTTGCCCTTACCAACCCAGTTCACGACTGTGGCTGTTTTGGAGATGCCGTTATATTAACCAACTGGCAAACCTTTTATAAAAACATTTTCATTTTAATACTCCTGATAATTTCTTTTGTTTACCGAAACAAATTTAAGCCGTGGGTTAAAAAACCGGTTGAATGGGTTATAACTGTATGCTTTGCTGTAATTATTACTATCTTTTCATACTTTAATCTGGAACACCTGCCAGTAATTGATTTCAGGCCATATAAAATAGGAACGCATATCCCTGATAAAATGATAATTCCAAAGGGTGCCCCGGCAGATGTATATGAGCAATATTTTACCTTGCGCGATACCGTGACAGGAAAAGAAATTTCAGTTGAAAGCAAAGTTTATGTGAAAGATTCTTCTTACTGGGGTAAAAAAAGTGTTTACAAATATGTTTCCAGCACAGATCCTGTGCTCATAAAGCAAGGTTATGTACCTCCTATACATGATTTTACAATCGAATCACCTGAAGGAGATGATATTACAGCAGATGTCCTTGCTGATTCAGGATATTATTTTATTGTAGTTGCCTATGACCTTAATAAATCCCGAACTAAAAATCAAGCCCTTATCAACAGCATATATGAGCAGGCAGTTAAAGAAAATAATAAGTTTATTTGCCTGACATCTGTTTCTACCAATGAAATAAGCGCTTTCAAACAAAAAAATAATGCCCGATATGATTTTTATCTGACAGACCCAATAACATTAAAAACCATTGTAAGGTCAAACCCGGGATTGGTATTATTGCATAAAGGTACCATTCTCGCCAAGTGGCATTCAAATGATATTCCATCATATTCTGAAATTAATCAAAAATATATGTCAAAGTGAATCAGATAGCAATAATCAGTGGTAAAGGTGGAACCGGCAAGTCAAGCATCAGTGCAGCATTTGCCACTATCGAAAGAAACAATATTCTTGCTGATTGCGATGTAGATGCAGCAAATTTATATCTTATTTTTAATCCCGTTCACGAAGAAGAAGTTGTTTATATAGGAAGCAATATTGCTGTGATCAATTACAGCAAATGCACAAATTGTGGGAACTGCTTTAATATTTGCCGTTTTGATGCTATTGAATATATTGATGGAATAATAACTATTAAAGAAATTTCATGTGACGGTTGTTTCCTATGTTACCGGATTTGCTCTGAAAATGCGATACACATGCAAAAAAATGATAAGAGCAGGATGTATGCAGGTGCTTATCGCAACGGGAAAATGGTTTATGGCATATTAGCTCCCGGGGAAGAAAACTCAGGAAAACTTGTTAGTTTAATTCGTGAAAAGGCAAAGAAACTTGCTGAAGAAAATAATTGTCAGACAATTATTTTAGATGGTCCTCCGGGAGTTGGCTGCCCGGTTATTTCAACCATTTCCGGGGTATCAAAGGTAGTTATAGTTACAGAGCCCACCATGTCTGGATTGTATGACATGATACGTGCAGTTGAAATCACTCAAAAATTCAATATTATCCCTACTATTATAATTAACAAATACACCATAAATCTAGATATGATGCGGCAAATATCTGATTGGTGCAAAAACCATAATTTACAGGTAGCCGGCTGTATTCCTTTCAGTAATGAAATTGTTGAAGCAATGGTTCAGAAGAAAAGCATTATAGAGTTGGATGAAAATTCAGAGATAAGTAAAATAATTTTAAAAATTTATGAAACTTTAATTCAATAATTAAGAAACTTAATAATGTTATTTCATAAGAAAAATACAAACAAATCTGAAAAGTCTCAAAAAAACCGTGGCACAGGCTTTAAAGGATATTGTGTTTGCCCCCAATGTAATTATAATATAATTCATCAACGTGGCACACCTTGTACGACAATACAATGTCCTGTTTGTTAAACACCCCTTGTCAGACAGGATGTATTAAGTTCTTATAACAAATCTCCGGAAGAATATGATGAAGAGACAACGGAATTTCCAATTGTAAATATAGAACTTTGTACCGGTTGCGAAATATGTATAGAAAATTGTGCTTTCGAAGCTATTATTTTGAAAAATAGTAAAGCAAATATAATTAATAAGAAATGTATGAAATGCAGAGCATGTGTTAACATCTGTCCTTCAGAAGCAATTAGCTAAAAATATGATAACTTTCGGACCTATACCGTCACGCAGATTAGGGAAAAGTTTAGGAATAAACAATATCCCTTTGCAAAAGGTGTGTTCGTACTCATGTATTTATTGTCAGGTTGGGTTTACTAAAAAATATAGCATAACGCGTGAAAAGTTTTATGAACCTGAATTTATTTACTCAGAAACACAAAAACATCTAGAAAAAATAAGTAATAAGGACTGGCCCAATTATTTAACATTTGTATCTAATGGCGAGCCGTCACTGGATATAAACCTTGGGAAATCAATAAAATTGTTAAAAACTTTAAATTTGCCGGTTGCTGTGATTACAAATGCTTCCCTTTTAAATTATGCATCAGTAAGAGAAGATTTAAAATCGGCCGATTGGGTTTCAGTAAAAATTGACGCAGGTAATAAAATAATATGGAGGGCGATAAACAAACCACTAATGGGTATTGATTTTAAAAATTATATACTAGGGTTGCTTGCATTTTCAAAGGTGTTTAAAGGGAAATTGGTAAGCGAAACAATGCTTGTAAAAGGTGTTAATGAAACAACAGGAGTATTAAATCAAACAGCAGATTTAGTTTCAAAGATCAATCCTTCCATTGCTTACATATCAATACCAACCCGGCCACCGTCAATATCGCTGGTAAAAGCGCCTGACGAACTTGTTATAAACGAGGCATATCATATATTTTCTGAAAAAATTAAAAAAACAGAATTATTACTAGGCTTCGAGGGAACAAATACCGGCCTAACCGGCAATGCCGCCGAAGACATTTTGGGAATATGTGCCGTTCATCCTATTAGGGAAGATACCATGAGGGAAATTTTAAAAAAAGACCACGCCAGCCCAACATTATTGAAATCACTAATATCTGATAATCAAATTAAAGTAGTACCTTATAACGGTAATTTTTTTTATATTAGAAAAATTTAATAATAAGAATTATCCATAACAAAAAAATTAAAAAACTTATAAAAATCAATATTAACTAAAAAAACACAAAATGAAATCAAATTCACTATGGACAAAAAATTTCCAGTCGGTAGTCGACAACGGGAGAAATCACAGTTTAGTAATTGACCTTCCTGAAATAAAAGGAGGTAATAACAGCGGTCCTACTGCCCTGGAATTATGTGTCATGAGTTTCAGCGGCTGTGTCGGAACCATTTTCGCTATGGTAGCCGAAAAAATGCGTATAAGCTTCAACAAATTGGATGTAACCGTTAGTGCAGAACAAAAGAATGATGCTCCAACCATTACAAACGTTCATTTTATTTTAACAATTGCAACTTCTCACGAAAAAGAAAAAATTCAAAAATGTCTTGACCATACGCTTAATACTTGTCCTGTTGGCTTAATTTTTAAACAGGCTGGTATTGAAATTACAAACGAAATAAAATTAATATAAAATGAGTGTCTCTGAAAAAATCAGTATGCCCGGTATTAAAAACATTATTGTAGTGGCGTCGGGCAAAGGCGGTGTTGGAAAATCAACAGTTTCTGTAAATTTAGCAATTGCGCTTGCGATGCAGGGAAAGAAAGTTGCGTTGGTGGATGCTGATATCTATGGACCATCCATCCCTAAAATGTTAGGTTTAGACAATGCAATGCCCGAAGTGAAGAATATAAATGATAAAGACATGATGATACCGGTTGAGAAATTCGGTGTGAAAGTCATGTCTATCGGGTTCTTTGTGAAATCCAACCAAGGATTGATCTGGCGCGGTCCAATGGCAGCAAATGCAATAACACAACTTTTCGAATATACCCTTTGGGGAGAAATTGATTACATGATTATTGATTTTCCTCCGGGAACAGGAGACATTCAACTGACAACCGTGCAAAAGTTGAAACTCACAGGTGCAATCATTGTAACAACGCCCCAGGAAATTGCCCTAAATGATGCACGCAAGGCAGCATCAATGTTTATTAACCCAGATATAAATATACCTATTCTTGGTATTATTGAAAACATGTCGTGGTTTACGCCGAAACCACACCCGGATGAACAGTATTTTATTTTTGGTAAAAATGGAGGCAAAAACTTGGCTGATGAACTAAACACACAACTAATCGGTCAAATACCTTTCGTTATGGAAATTGGAGAAGCCGCCGAAAAAGGAGAAAGTGTTTTCAGCCAGGATAATCAATCCGGAAGTAATGCTTTTAAAAAAATTGTAACTTATTTACTTAAAGAAACAACAATATTAACAAATTGAAAAATAGAATTAATTTACTAAAACATAAATTCCAACAAAAAAATCTTAAATCTTAAATCTTAAATCTTAATTAAAATGGGATATTTATTTACATCAGAATCAGTATCTGAAGGACATCCAGATAAAATTGCCGACCAGATATCCGATGCATTGGTTGATGCATTTATTGCAGCAGACCCCGATTCAAAAGTAGCTTGCGAAACTCTTGTTACCACCGGACTAATGGTTTGTAGTGGAGAAATTAGAACAAAAGGATTTGTTGATATCCAGAAAATTGCAAGAAATGTTGTGAGAGAAATTGGATATACCAATGCCGATTATAAATTCGAAGCTGAGTCATGTGGAGTCATTTCCACTATTCATGATCAATCAGATGATATTTTTATGGGTGTTGAACGTGGTAATTATGAAGATCAGGGAGCAGGCGATCAGGGAATGATGTTCGGATACGCTATCAATGAAATGGACAATTATATGCCTCTTCCTGTAGAACTCGCTAACATTCTTTTACAGGAACTTGCTGCAATCAGAAAAGAGGGTAAACAGATGAAATACCTCCGCCCGGATTCAAAATCACAAGTAACAGTGGAATATGATGGTGACAATAAACCTATAAGAATTGATACGATTGTCATTTCTACACAACATGATGAATTTATAAAAACAAAACATCCTTCTGAAAATGATATTTATGAAGCTGAGAAAGCCATGCAGGGTGTCATAAGAGAAGATGTCCTTAATATTTTGTTTCCACGTGTTATTGAAAAATTACCTCTTATATTTAAAAAACTATTTAATGATAAAATTACCTTACATGTAAATCCTACGGGTAAATTTGTTATTGGAGGTCCTCATGGCGATACGGGATTAACTGGAAGGAAAATCATTGTAGATACTTATGGCGGCAAAGGCGCTCATGGTGGTGGTGCATTTTCAGGAAAAGATCCTTCAAAGGTTGACAGGTCGGCTGCCTATGCAACCCGGCATATTGCTAAAAATCTTGTTGCAGCCGGTATAGCCGACGAAATTCTTGTTCAGGTGGCTTATGCTATTGGTGTTGCGAAACCTGTAGGCCTATATGTGAATACATTTAACACATGTAAGGTTAAAGATAAAAATGGCATTACTCTTACTGATGGTGAAATATCTTCAAAAGTTGAAAATATTTTTGACATGAGACCGGGCGCTATAATTCAAAGATTTGGGTTGAAAAATCCTATTTATTTAGCTACCGCTTCTTATGGGCATTTTGGAAGAGACCCGTTTAAAAGAAAAGTTCAAATGGGAGCAAATGGCAATCAGGTTTTTAAAGAAGTGGAATTTTTTGCATGGGAAAAATTAGATTATGTCGCAAAGGTTAAAAAAGAATTTGGAATGAAATAATAATTTTTTAAACAGAAAAAATATCACTATTCGAAATAAACAACATTTTTGACAGGAAATATATTGACCATCTTTCAACATTAAAAGAAACAGGTTTTTTTAATCCGGGAAGGAATATTACGTTGAATTTAAAAATCCCATTTGGAATTAAATAAAACTTGTTTATAAAAAAATATAAAATAGTTTGTATAATGAACGCAGGTTCATTAACTTTGCAGGATTATTTAATTATTTTTTGACTAAAAACGAAGTTGATTTGAAAATACAGAAATAGGTATCATCCTATACATACTGAGAAAGCTATTGCAACTGCCATAAAATTCAAAATTCCATTTCTTGCTATCAAAAATGATAGCATAGAATGCGATTCAGGGAACACCACCCCAGTTTTTACAGAAAGAATATTTGCAAAAGGATATTGCCTGGCAGTTCGGTTACAATGTAGGACTGACACAAAATAAAAAAATCATAAAAAATAAAAAAACATGAAAGTAGCAGTACCAACCAGAAACGGACAAGTAGATGACCATTTTGGCCATTGTGAATATTACACAATTTTCACCATTGAAAATGGTAAGGTTGAAAAAGAAGAAACTATGAAATCACCTGAAGGCTGCGGTTGTAAATCGAATGTAGCGCCCATGCTCGCACAAATGGGAGTTGGGGTGATGCTTGCAGGAAATATGGGAATGGGCGCATTGGGTGTTTTAAATTACAATGGAATTGAAGTATTCAGGGGATGCAGCGGTGATGTGCATGATCTAATCAAAGCTTATCTCGAAGAAACCATCACGGACAGCGGCGAAAGTTGCCATAGTCATGAAAATTGTCAAAACAACCACTAAGATGATTATTCATGAAACATCATTTAGGGTAAAATATTCCGACACGGATCAAATGGGGTTCATGCATCATTCCAATTATGCCAAATACTATGAAACTGCCAGGTGGGAAGCAATGCGTGAACTTGGGTTATCTTACAAAGAGATGGAGGAACAAGGAATATTTATGCCTGTCATCTCCATGAAGTTTGATTTTATCAAACCGGCCTATTATGATGACTTACTTTCTGTAAAAACTATGATCCATAAATGTTCAGGTGCACGGATTAAGTTTGAATATGAGCTCGTTAATCAAACAGGAGTTTTAATAAATACAGCAGAAATCACATTAGCATTTATTATAAAAGAAACGCACAAGCCTTGCTTACCACCGGAATATTTTACAAAAACGCTACAAGAACTTTTACTAATCAACAACTAATACTAACTTTTATAAAAAATTTATGGACACAAAAAAATCAGGTTTTAACACCAAACTAATTCATGCCGGAGCATTTGATGACGAATTTGGCAGTGCTACTGTTCCTATCTACCAAACATCAACATTTAAATTTAAAAGTGCACAACATGGTGCGGACTGTTTTGAAGGAAAGTGTAATGGTTATATTTACACCCGGCTGGCGAATCCTACTGTTCGCGCTCTTGAACAAAATATCGCCGCGCTCGAAAATGGCTTTGATGGCATTGCAACAAGTTCCGGAATGGGCGCCATCAACAGCGTGTTGAGGTCATTATTAAGTGCAGGAAGCCATATTGTGAGCACTGATGCAATTTACGGGTGTACCCGTGGCGTGCTTGAACAGGACTTTTCCCGCTATGACGTGGAGACCACGTTTGTCAACACTGCAAAAATAGAAAACATCAAAGCAGCCATTAAACCGAATACCAAAGTTCTGTACATTGAAACCCCTGCAAATCCAACCATGGATATTACCGACATCGCAGCATGCGCAAAAATTGCCAAAGAACATAAATTGATCCTGGTTGTCGACAATACTTTTTCATCACCCTTTCTTCAGAAGCCCCTTGATCTTGGCGCTGATGTCGTATTGCATTCTGTCACGAAATTTATCAACGGCCATGCTGATATCGTTGGTGGAATTATCGTAACGAAAGATCAGGAAATATACGAGAAAATCCATCATTCCATGGCTTACATGGGTTGTAATATGGATCCGACACAGGCCTTCATGGTATTACGCGGTGTTAAAACTTTAGCATTACGCCTGGAACGTGCACAGCAGAATGCTATGAAAATCGCAAAGTTTTTGGAATCACATCCGAAAATTGCATGGATAAAATACCCCGGATTAGCGACGCACCCGCAATATGAATTGGCAAAAAAGCAAATGACGGGCGCTGGAGCCATGATGAGTTTCGGAGTTAAAGGAGGTTACGAAGCCGGAAGCCGACTGATGGATAACGTCCATCTGGCACTATTAGCCGTATCTTTAGGTGGCGTGGAAACGCTGATTCAGCATCCGGCCTCGATGACACATTCCGCAGTGAGCGCGGAGGACAAACAGGCAGCAGGAATTACCGACGATCTGGTAAGATTTTCAGTCGGTATTGAAGATGTGGAAGATATTATTGCGGACTTAGATTACGCATTGAAAAAAGTTTGATTATATCAGAAAATCAATCCTTTTCGCATACGCAAAACCGTACACAAAAGTATTCCTTGCAGGGTAATTATCCGGCAGGGAATATTTTTCAATGTATCCTACAGCGAAAAGAAGTCTATCAATTATAACAAGCAATTTTAAAATAAAAAATGGCCATGAAAGTAGCAGTTATTGGTTCTACAGGACTCGTAGGACAAAAAATGATTAAAGGGCTTGAGGATCGAAAATTTCCTGTCACCGAATTTTTCCCTGCCGCGTCAAAGAAGTCAATTGGAAAAGAGATTTTGTTCAATAATAAAAAATATGCTGTAATGAGTATTGAAGATACCATTGCAAAAAAACCAGACATCGCAATATTTTCAGCAGGAAGCGCGGTATCGCTTCAGTTTGCACCGGTTTTTGCCGGACAAGGAACTTTTGTTATCGACAACAGCTCTGCATGGCGTATGTACCCTGACAAAAAGCTGATCGTACCTGAAGTTAACGGACAAACACTGACGAAAAATGATAAGATTATTGCAAATCCAAATTGTTCTACCATTCAAATGGTAATGGCAATAGCGCCCCTGCATCGAAAATATAAAATTCAACGTCTGGTTATTTCCACATACCAGTCGGTCACCGGTACAGGATATCTTGCGGTCGAACAACTTATGAATGAAAGAAAAGGGATCGCCGGCAAAAAAATTTATCCTTATCCCATTGATTTAAACTGCTTTCCTCACGGAGGCGATTTCACCGAAAATGGTTATACTTCAGAGGAAATGAAACTTGAAAATGAAACACGGAAAATTCTTAGTGATGATTCCATTGCGATAACATCCACCGTTGTCAGGGTTCCGATTATAGGAGGGCATTCAGAAGCGGTGAATATTGAATTTGAGCATGATTTTGTTCTGCAGGATGTTGTTGACTTGCTGAGTAATTCACCGGGCATCATCGTCCAGGACAATATTCACGAGAATGTTTATCCTATGCCGTTATATGCCCACGACAAAGACGAAGTTTTTGTTGGCCGTATACGACGGGATTTCTCGAGGCCCAACAGCATGAATATATGGATAGTGTCGGACAATCTTCGTAAAGGAGCCGCAACCAATGCCATTCAGATAGCCGAAATTATCTTAGAAAAAAATTTGTGCAATGGAAGTTTTTAAATTTGGCGGTGCATCGGTAAAAGATGCAGCAAGTTTCTGTAATGTCCCCCGCATTCTTGAACATTTTAAAGAAAGACATATCGTTGTTGTGATATCGGCAATGGGGAAAACCACCAACGCCCTTGAACATCTTGTCCGTTCGTATTTTTATAAAGATGAAGAACCTGAACTGGAGTTTAACAAAATTAAAAAATATCATTTTGCGATTATTGAAGAACTTTTTTCTGATAAAGATCATCCGGTCTATGCAGATATTGAGCAGTTATTTAACAATTTGAAGTCTTTGTTATCTGAGCCGCCTTCTTCGGATTTCGATTTCGAATACGACAGGATTGTTCCTTATGGTGAGATGATTTCATCAAAAATTCTCAGTCATTTTCTCAACCTGAAAGGAATTCAAAACACATGGTTTGATATTACCCGCATATTGATAACAGACAACGAATTCCGTAACGCAAAAGTCAATTGGCAAAAGACATTGGCAAATGTCAAGACCCAATTTAGCCCGGTAATTAAACAAAACCACATGGCCGTGCTGCAAGGATTCATTGGCAAATCAGAAAATGGCCATATAGTCACCCTCGGACGGGAAGGCAGCGATTATTCAGCGGCAATAATTGCCTATTGCCTTGACGCGGAAAGCGTCACTATTTGGAAAGACGTTGCTGGCGTGCTAAACGCCGACCCGAAATATTTTAAAGAAACACAAATCATTAATAAACTCGCCTATAGCGACGCTGTGGAACTTGCATATTACGGGGCTTCCGTTATTCATCCAAAAACCATTAAACCCTTAGAAAATAAAAAAATACCTCTTTTTGTAAAATCATTCGCCAACCCAAAAGCTGACGGCACTATAATTCAGAGCACACCGGTAAAATTACCGCTGCCCGTTAATATTTTTAAAGTCAACCAGGTATTAATTTCAATCTATCCGAATGATTTTTCTTTTATCGCTGTTGAAAACCTCCGTGATATTTTTTCAATTTTAGCTGACAATAAAGCTGCTATCAATCTGATGCAAAACACAGCAATAAGTTTTTCTCTGGTAATTGATTATGATCCCGAAAAACTTGAAATCCTGATAGAAAATCTGAAAAAACAATTTAAAGTCCGATACAATACAGGGCTTGAATTACTTACCATTCGAAATTTTGACCAGCCCACCATTGAAAAAATTACCGGGGGTAAAGAAATTCTACTTGAACAAAAAACCCGCTCAACAGCCCAATATGTCGTCCGGACAATAATAACGGAAGAAAGTAATAACTAGGAAACGTATTAAAAGGATTAAAAAAAAGTAAAACAATAATTGTTAATTTAATGAATTGAAAAGCCATTGAAAATATTGCCAGAAAAAATGAAATCATACCTATCAAGTGATTCAATTCTTGATAAAGTACCGGTAATAGATGTTGCATCATGCAAAAAATGCAAGAAATGCGTTGAAATCTGTACAAAAAATGCCATTTCCGAAACCAATAACTACAGTTGCTCAAAATGCATGAAATATTGCATCAGCATGGATGTTCCATGTGTCCCGGATACTTATTTCTTTGATTATGAAAAATGCGATGGTTGCGGAATATGTATTGAAAAATGCCCAAGTAATGCCATCTCCTGGTATAAAGTGGATAAATGAAATTATGTCAGATCACCACACATATTTCTTAATTTTACTGAATAATAAAAAAAACCAAATGAAAAGATCAGCATTGCTTTTAATAGGATTAATAATTCTTTCAGCATCGGCACATGCTCAGATAACCAAAGATACCATTAAACTATCTTCTGTAGAAGTCAGGGACAGCATATTGAAAAAGATTCCTTATATCAGAACACGCATTCAAAAAGAACAGATCGACGGTGAAGCCATTCGGGATGTGGGCAATTATTTGCGAAGCATCCCCGGAGTTTCGGGAGTAAGAAAAGGTGGTATGGCTGTCGACCCTGTTATACGGGGATTCAAGTTCAGCCAGTTGAATGTGATACTCGATAATGGCGTTAAGGTGGAAAATGGCTGCCCGAACCGTATGGATCCGGTATCTTCGCATATTGAAGCTGAAGATATTGAAAACATTGAGGTCATCAAAGGCCCGTTTATGTTAAGATACGGCCCGGCCTTAGGCGGCGTGATCAATCTGGTTTCTGAAAAACCGCATCCTTATGAAAAGTTTGAGATTCACGCGGATGCTTTATACGGATTTGAAACTAATTGGAACGGGCAAAAAGAACATGTTTCGGTGTACGGCGGAAACAAGAAAATCTATTTTTTACTTACTGGTGGTTACAGGGATTATGGTAATTATCAAAGCGGAAATTCAGACGGGCACGACACCACCTTTAATTCATCATTCAGAAAGTATAATTACGGGGCAAAACTAGGATATTCACCTAAAAAAAATCACAGCATACTGCTTTCATACAATGAAATTCACGGAAGAAATGTCCTTTACCCTGCATTGCCCATGGATGAAAAAAGTGATGATACCCGTATGATTTCGCTGGATTATAATGCCGTCAATCTATCCGGCATTATCAAATCTCTTGACGCCAAAATTTATTATTCGGACGTTGACCATGAAATGGATAACAGCCACCGTTCAAACTGGACAAGCAGGCAGATGGTTTCGGTAGTGGATGCATTGAATATTGGTGGACGTGCAGAACTTGGCATGCAGGTAAAAAAACATAAAATTTTCGTCGGCCTTGATTACGAAAATATTTATAAAGACGGTGCCCGGACCATGACCATGCTGATGATGGGAACCACCACTACCAAGATAACTAACCTTTGGAAAGACGCCAGGATACAGAACATCGGCTTGTTTGCAGAATATAAAACACTATTTTCTTCATTTGAATTTGACGCAGCCCTCAGGCTAGATTATAACAATGCAAATTCAGAGGATACCTTAAAGCTCGTGAAAAATGATGTTGAATATTTTAATGAGGTAAGTACACAATTCCTGAATTTTAGCATCAGCCTGGGCGTTACCAAACAGATTACCGATGGATTCTACATTTCACTGGCACTTGGCAGGGCAACACGCAGCCCGAATATGCTGGAACGTTTTATTAAGCTTATGCCCGTTGGCTATGATAATTTTGACTACCTGGGCGACCCGCAGTTAAAACCTGAAAAAAATAATGAAGTTGATCTTACTTTTAAATATTCACATGAGAAAATCGGTAATTTTTACCTGAATGGTTTTTATTCTTATGTACAGGATTTTATCTCGGCAGTAATGCTGCCCTCTTCCGTTGTGATGCCTCAAACTTCTGGTTCGCTTGGTGTTAAACAGTTTGTAAATGTAAAATCGGTAGGTTTTACCGGGATGGAATTCGGCTACACCTCCCCTGAACAATACAACCTTGGTGCTAGTGTGGTCGCCGCCTATACGTTTGGGTATACGCCAACCGTGACCAAATATATAATAGGCGGTTCGGGTGTTACCGGCGATACCGTCCTGAAAAATGATGCCTTATCCGAAATACCTCCTTTTGAAACCACCGTGAGCATCTTTTATAAATTTTTTAAAGGGAAATTAGTGCCTAAAATTTCCACCCGGATTGTTGCCGACCAACGCCATACTTCAGAGGCTTTTTACGAACCTTACACACCCGGTTTTGCCCTGCTTAACTTTTCTGTCAAGTATAATATTATAAAATACGTTTCTGTGTCGGGAGGAATAAATAATATTTTTGATCGTTCGTATTATGAACACCTGAACCGGAAAATCATCGGGACCACAGATAAATTGTACGAACCGGGACGGGTTTTTTATGTAACTTTGAATGTAAAAATATAAACAACATGAGCAGGCAGTATTTCATAAGGATATTTTTTTTTGTAATGCTTTGCTTTTTCTTTTTTTCATGCCATAAGGATGATCCCATTCCAGAGCCTGAAACGGAAACGGGGAAAATTAAATTTACATTCACGCATCTCGTTGATGGCTTGCCTTTGGAGAAAGACACCATGAAATACACCAATGCGGCCGGCAATAATTATTGTGTCAACCAACTGATGTATTTTATTTCGGATGTGACCCTGCATAAATCAGACGGCACAATCAAACTCATTGACGATTGGAAAGATATTGATTACGTAGACATTGACATTCCCGCCACCCTCACCTGGGACGTTTATGACCCTATTCCTGTAGGAAATTATGATTCAATATCGTTTACATTCGGGATTTGTGAGGCAAAAAACATTTCCATGATGTTCGTAAACCCGCCTGAAGTTAACATGATGTGGCCCGGTGTTTTGGGCGGCGGATACCATTATATGATGTTGAACGGACGATGGAAAAACCTGAGCAATGTGGATGAGATATTTAATTTCCATCTGGGTATCGGGCAATTATATAAAAGCGATTCGATAAACAATACCGATTCTATTTATGCTTTTGTACAGAATTATTTTAATGTAAAATTACCCAACTCTTCTTTTTCTATTGAAAAAGACAAAACCCGCCAAATTGAAATCATCATGAACATTGAAAGCTGGTTCGTAACGCCACATATTTACGATCATAACTACTGGGGCGGCGCTATCATGCAGAACCAGGCTGCCATGCAGATGGAAAAGGAGAACGGTTTTGATGTGTTTACCACGGGAGCAATTCAATAAAGAAACAGCCCGTAATGTTTCTGATTTCACTTTGAATTTTTAAGGTCAGAAGGTCATTACGATTTTACTTTTCCTTACCAAATCATACAAGTCTCTCATGGATGAGTATTTGCAATACTGCGGAGCATTATTTTTTCGGGTGCTCAGGCAAGTGCCGCAACCCATGATAGCTGCGCCATTTTCGAGAAATAATTCTGTCTGTTCTTTTATGTCAGCATTTTTATTAACCAGGCTGTCAAGTTCAACACCTTTGCCCAGCAAAAAAATGGAGACGGTATCCCCTTCTTGCTTTGCGTAATTTGCAAACCTCAATGCATTCCAGATCGTTTCCACATCGTTCGAATAAATTACGATACCGATACTCGTGGGTGCGAATTTCGTTGATGTTGAGCCGCCGCACTGACCATAGCTATTTGTAACAGTCAGTACCGCAATAAGTACAAACATTATGAAAGACTTTTTCATCGATATTTTGTTTGAAAATTTTAAAACAAATCACTAGTATCCGATATAAAAATTAAGAAATGCTTAGAAGTGATGATGATTAATCTATTCATGATGCATCATGCTTTTTTGACTTATTTTTATTTTAGCCACAAAGTCACAAAGACACAAAGATTCATTAATTTTAATGCTTTGACATAGTTCAACTTAGTGACTTCGTGTCTTAGTGGCTAATCATTAAATATTATTTGTCGGACAGTAATATAAACAAATTTATAATCAGCTTTTATAACTCCTCAGATTAGTCCACGGGCCTCCGTTATAAGCTTCAAACCCATTGGCTTTCAGGATACTTTTAGCTGCAGAACTACGCGCACCTGAAGCACAAACCGTAATTACAGGTTTATTTTTATTGATCTTGCCTAGGTTTTCGCTCAGGTTTTTTAAAGGAATATTTATCGAACCCTTGAGATGCCCGCTCTGAAACTCGCCTTTACTGCGTACATCAATGATGGTTGCTCCTTGTTTTATTAGTTCGCCAAAGTCGGTTGGCGGCTGGCTTGAAAATATTTTTTTTAGAAATGAGATCATTTTTTTTGGTTTTAGAAGGTTAGAAATCGTTAGACTATTAGACTATTAGGTTAATTAGGTAAATTAGGGCCGCGGAGGCTGGTTAGGCTGAGTGTTTTTTTTCATGGACAGCTACGCCAATTCATCTGTTATCTTTGATACAACAGTCATTTCAGGGGGCGATAACAGCTGTTGTTTGACTTTGCAAAGGTTCGCCACATGAATTACTGACTCGATATATTTTTCGGGAAAACTCTTTGGCAGGTTGATTTCCACATCAATTTTTGTCGCGAGCCCTTTCTCATTAAATTCGTGTTTTTGTGTGAGGGTGATACCTTCGGTTGATATCCCCCGGTTGTCACAAAAACCTTTAATAAAAATTCCTGCACAGGTAGCCATGGATGCAAGAAATAATCCATAAGGAGTTGCAGCCGTGTCATCGCCACCTGCATTGGCCGGTTGATCGGTTTTTACAAGATGCTTACCCACCTGGGCGTTTACTTTTTTGTTCCCGTCGAATGTTACTTTGATTTCCATAGTATATAATTTTTAAGTTAATTTTTACTGTAAATAAAATTTTTATTTTTTCCCTTTCTCTGTGGCCGGCATGTTAAGAATCCGGGCGAAATACATAGCAAACGAGCGATACAAAAAATGCGTCCATTTACCGAAAGGCACAATGATCAGCGCCCATTGGACCAAAACGGTCAGGTGAAAGAGGTAGAGCCAGAAGTTATTTTCAAGCAGATCCAAATCAATAAAAAGGCGGACAGCAAAAGCGCTAAGGCCCATCATAAACAACCAGATCACAAAGAACCAGTCCGAAGGATGTGAGAACTTGCTTTTCTCGCTGGTCTTATGAATGCGCCGTCTCACAAAATCGGCCGTGACAATGAAAATCACACCGCTTACCACATAACCAAATACGTTTACCAGGGCACTTTCGGTGCTGAACCAGTCCAGAAAGACGGTAATGACCAGCAACGACAGGTAACTGAATACCAACAGCAAATGTTCTACATACCACAAGGTATCGGTGTGTTCTTTTTGGCAATCAAGCGAACGTTTTTGTGTAAACATATGCACTAACAGATCGCTTATAGCAACGAAATACGGTTTTATTTTAAATTTTTTTGTCGGCTTCCAAACAGAGAAATACCACATCCGTATAATGTTTGGAAAAAGGATAACGACAAAAACACTGGCAATGGCAAGCATTTCGAACAGATGTCCGTAGTGCAGCCAGACTGACTGAGTGAACACATCACTCATAAAAGCGCCAACAATAGCCAGTGCAATGAATAAAAATCCAATAATATATGCCCACATGTGGCGGTACAGCAATCCCGAAAGCCCTGTCCAGTCGTATTTTGAAGTCAGCCAACGACGGAGCGACATCATCAGGTTTCCCGGATCGGCCTGCCGCGGACAGCTCTGCGAGCAGTCACCGCAATAATAGCAAAGCCACGGATCGAGCGATGTTTTAATTTCATCCTGGATGCCAAGCGTGGTATAACGTATCATTTTGCGCGGAAAGGAGTTGTCGGCATCGGACAGGTCGCAGATAGCCGTGCAGGTGCCGCAGTTGAAACAGGCATCAAAATCCTTTGCTCCGTATTTCTTTATTTTTTTACTGAATTCAAAGTTTATCACAGCCATTTCTGCTAGATTTTTAATTTGTAATAATAATACTGCTCTTTCTCATCCATGCCATCCGCCATCACAACATTGTATTTATTCATGGTCATCAGATGCCAGGTCACCAGATCTTTATCGGCGCCGATGCTCTGTGCGATCTCAGGAATAGTCTTATGTTCCGTACCTATGCTGGAAACGATCTGTTTCCATAGCTGCGGATATTCCTTCATTTTCACCGGGCTGATTTCTTCCGTTCCCTCTCCCACGGCCTTTTCAGGGATCACGACTTCCGCCATGAATCCGTCAATCATTGATTCGATTTCTTCATTGGTGTACATCTTTACTTCGAGTGCATCCTGGGGACAAACCGGGGTGCAGATTCCACAACCCTTGCAGGTCGCAGGATTCACTTCGGCAATCTGTTTTCCGTTGAACGTGATTTCTTTCAGTGCGTCATATTCGCACACTTCGGCACATTTGCCACACCAGGTGCAGGCATCGGCATTTACGCGTGCAATAATGGGTTCGAGCTGAATCAATCCATCTTTTATTAATGCAGAAATTTTTGAAACAGCAGATAAAGATGATTGAACCGATTCCGAAATATTTTTCGGGCCCTGGCACGAACCGCCGATAAATACGCCATTAATCACGGTTTCGACGGGTTTCAGTTTGGGGTGGATCTCGTTGAAAAACTTATCTCCGCCCACAGGTATTTTGAATTGAGATGCAATGTCTTTGCTGTCGTCGCGTGCAACCATGCCGGTTACAAGTACCAGCAAATCCGGCTTGAATTCGATTTCCTTTTTCGAAGTCAGGTAATCCTTGACCGATACCGAAATATTGTCATTGCTCACGTCCACCACCGGCGGTTCTTTCTCTTCATATTTCATGTAAATGTCGCCCTGTTTCGAAGATTTCTCATACAAGATCTCCTGTTTGCCGTATGTCCGAATATCACGGTATAAATGAACCATATTAAGGTCTTTATTTTTTTCTTTCAGCAGCAAAGCGGTATGAATGGCTGATGAACAGCAGGTACGTGAACAGTATTTATGTTCGCCTTTGCTCTGGCGACTGCCCACGCAATAGATGAACCCTAAGCTCTTAACCGGTTTTCCGTTGTGTAACAGCACCCCGTTGTTTTCTTCCATACGCTTTTTGAGTTCCGGCAGCGTGATCACACGGTCTGACATGCCGTAGCCGAATTCATTTTCTTTTGGCTGATAGTGTTGGTAGCCGGAGGTAACAAGGACAGAGCCGGCCATAAGTTTCATGGTTTCGGTATTGGTGCCGGCCATGCGGACGCGTACGTCAACCGAGAAATTTCCGACACTGCCCGTAACTTTTTCAATTTCTGTTTCGGTAAACAACGTGATTTTCGGGTTGGCTTTAACTTCGCTTAACAGCCTTGCTGCGAGATCTTTGCCGTCTTCACCGGTCATGAAAAGTGTTCCGTTTTCCAGCATTTTACCACCCACATGCGCTTCCTTTTCGATAAGGTAAACCTGTGTGCCGATGCGTGCCAGTTCAATAGCTGCCTTCATTCCCGCCACACCGGCGCCTATAACCAGGCAGGCGTCTTTTGCTTCTATTTCGATGCTTTCAAGGGCTTCTGACAAGGCTGCTTTTTTGATGGCTGCACGGATCAGGCCTACTGCTTTGTGCGTAGCATCTAGAGGTTTGTCAGAATGCGGCCAGGAACATTGTTCGCGGATGTTTGCCTGAATGTAGTTGTATTTGTTCAGCCCGGCACGCTCGGCGACGCCGCGGAACGTATGCGTATGCAGCTTTGGGGAACATGATGCAACCACAATTGCATCAAGATGCTGGTCCTGAATATCGCTGATCATTTCCTTCTGATTTGAATCAGCACAGGCAAACATCACATGTTTCGCAACCACTACTCCATCCTCCTCCTTCATCAGTTGCTGCACTTCTTCTACATCAACATAGTCGGAAATATTTCCGCCGCAGTGACAAATATAAACGCCTATTCTTTCTTTCATTTTTTACTATTTTATTGGCCACGAAGGCACGAAAAAACATGTTTTTTTATTTCTCGCAGAGACGCTCCGCCGCGGCGGAGACGCAAAGTCCCTTATTATTTTCTCTTTTCTTTGTGCTTTGCCTCATTACCGCATATTTACTTTTATATTTTTTTGCCACAAAGGCACTTATTTATTTTTTCTCGCAGAGACGCAGAGCAGCATATATCATTTTAATATCCACATTTCTTTGCGCCTCCGCCGCGGCGGAGCGGCTTTGCGAGATAATTTTTTTAATTAGTTGTTTCAATATTCTTGTATCAATTTATTATTTATTTTTTATTTGCCAGATATGCTGCTACTTCAGTTGCGGCGCATCCGGCTGATAAAATGGAATCGGGAATGTCTTTGGGCCCCGAAGCAGTTCCGGCCACAAAGACGCCAGAAATACTGGTTTCTGCAGGATTCAGCAATTCATCCGTTTGTTTCACAAAACTGAATTCATCCAACTCCAACTTTGCATTGGTGAACATTTGCGGAATTGTTTTGTCAGGTAAAACGCCCACCGAAAGCACCACCAGATCATGTTTTGCCTCTTTCACTAAACCCTTGGTGACGTCTTCATACCGCACAATCAGGTCGCCGCTGCCGTTTTCATTTTCACGGATTTTAGCGACTTTGCCTTTGACAAAATTCACTCCCATGCCTTTGGTCTGATTGAAAAATTCCTCATAACCTTTTCCAAAAGCACGGATATCCATATAGTAAATGGTGATGTCGGCCAGTGGCAGTGCGCCCATGAGTAACTGCGCCTGTTTGATGGAATACATGCAGCAGATCTGTGAACAGATAGGATTATTCGAACATTCAATACCGCAGGCATGGTTTTCCATGCTGGAATCGCGCGAACCTGTACACAGCACGTAGGCAATGTTGTCAGGTGTTTTGCCATCACCGGGGCGCAGTACATTGTTGAACGGACGTGTGGGCGCTATCAGGCGGTCCATTTGAAGCGAATCAATAACGTTTGGAAACTTTTCGTAACCGTATTCAGGTTTTCCGGCAGGTGGGAAAAGTTTGAAACCTGTAGAAACAATCACTGATTTTGCCTCAGTTGCAATGACTTCTTTTTTCTGAGAGAAGTCTATAGCATAGGCGGGACAGGCACTGACGCACTGATGGCACTCGCGGCAATTGCTGCAGTCAAGACAGCGCCGGGCACTCTTTAGCGCTTCATCTTCAGTGTATGTAATTTCAGCGTCTTTAAAGTCTTTTACACGATCGGCGGGTGCACGAAGTTTATCAGATATGGGGCGTTGATAGGCTATCCCGTGACGGTTTAAAACGCTGTTTTTATCCACTGCAGGCAATTTGTCGCCAAACTCAAATACTTCAGGATTTTCTCCCAGCAGGAATTTATCAAGGTAGAAAGCTGCCTGCTTCCCCTGGCCTGCCGCTTCAATAATTGTTGAAGCACCGCTGACACTGTCGCCCCCGGCAAAAATATACGGAACTGATGTTTGCAATGTTTTCGGGCTCACCATGATGGTACCGGTTTTCGACAAGTCAACCTGTCCTGAAAAAACAGTAGCTGTTGATTGCAACCCGATAGCTTCTATGATTAAATCTACTTCTTCGGTGTATTCAGAACCGCTAACCGGCACGGGGCGTTTGCGGCCACTGCTGTCGGGTTCCGAAAGTTGCATTTTTATCAATTGAACTTTTTTCAGTTTTTTGTTTTCGCCAAAAAATTTAACAGGATTCCTAAGAATCGTAATTTCGACGCCTTCTTCCTCCGCTTCCTGAATTTCAGGTGCGAAACAAGGCATTTCAGCACGGCTGCGGCGATACACCACCGTTACCTTTTCGGCGCCCAGTCGTAATGATGTACGGGCTGCATCGATAGCGGTATTTCCGCCACCAATCACCATGACTTTTTTCCCATGCAAATTTTGTTTTTTCCCCACATTGGCTTCACGCAGAAAATCCAGACAGGAAACCACTCCTTCGAGGTCAGAGCCTTCCAAACCCAGTGAGCTTGTGTTATGTGTTCCTACAGAAACAAATACTGCATCAAATCCTTCCTCTTTTAATTTATGTAAATTCTCAACCTTATGATTGAGCTCTATTTCAACACCCAGGGCAGCAATATTCTGAACATCGCGTGCCACAATGTTTTTAGGCAATCTATATTCGGGCAGTGTAAGTGCAAGCATGCCACCTGCAACGGAAGCCGCTTCGAATATTTTCACCGTATGTCCTTTCAAAGCCAGATGATATGCAGCAGTGAGGCCGGCAGGCCCCGAACCTATCACAGCGATTTTCTTTCCTGTTTTTGCTGTAATATTTACGGCAGGAGCTTCAGGGTATTTATTATAAAAATCTTCAGCAAAAAAACGTTTAATACGGCGAATGTCGACCGGAGCTTCGAGGCTTCCGCGGGTACATGCAAGCTGGCATGGCGCGTAACAAGCACGTCCGAGGCTTCCGGGCAGCGGAATATCCTCCATATGCAGTTTCATGGCGTCTTCGTACTGTCCGTTTCGTACCAGTGAAATGTACCCGTATGGTTTTACGCCGCCGGGACATTCGTTGATGCAGGGTGCAGAAACATCCTTGCGGTCGATGGTGGCAATGCGGGGATTTGCCAGGCTGAACGGAATGTATGCAACCTTTCGCCCTGCCAGGTTGGTGTTGTACTCGTCGCCGCGGACTTCAGGGCATGCTACTTCGCAGAGCTGGCATCCGGTGCAATTTTCGGCAATGACATACCGGGGATTTTTTGTCACACTGATCTCAAAACCATTGTCCTTTTTTGTTACGCCGTTGATTTCGCTGTTCAGTAAAAGCTTGATATTGGGATGACGGGCAGTTTCGGACATTTTCGGGGTAGTGATGCAGGCAGCGCAATCCAGGGTCGGAAAAACTTTACTGAGCTGAATCATTTTGCCACCAATCGAAAGTCCTTTTTCGACCATCAGGACCTGGTGCTCCATGCCGGCAAGGCTAAGGGCAGCTTCCTGTCCGGCAATGCCACCACCGATCACCAGCGTATCGTATATTTTCTTTTCTTCGTTCATGGCTGTTTATGGTTTATTTCCGGTTTCATTGGTAACACTGCCGAGGTCCGAAAGGATTTTACTAAAATTCTCCATGTGTCCCGCAAACGGTTCGGCGCACACGGAGCAGATGGCTGCCATACGGATCCGCTTCGGGCTGATGTTTTTTGCTTTCATCAACTCCTGGGTTTCCGTGATTATTTTATTTGTTAAGTCAGGGCATTTCGGGCTGAAGGAACATTCATGTCCATCGGCAGCGATGAATACGCCGTCAAATCCTTTCTCATACGCATGCATGATCCACCTGGGTTTGATCCCGGAGGAGCAAGGGAGGTTGATCACATACACCGATGGCGAATAATGTATTTTTCGCAAACCCGCCTGATCAATGCCGGGATCAGAGATCTTGTCCGTTGAAAACACCAAAATTTTTGGCCTGAAAGTTTTGTCTGCCATACTAATTAGTTTTAATAAGCAAAGCAACTAAGTCACCGTTGCATTTTGCCACCTTAAAATAATAACCTCAAAAATTTAAAGTCAGGCTTTTTTCAAAAAGAGCCTGGAATAACTGTCTTCTTCGAGTATTCCCAGAAATTCATGTTCCATTTTTTCGCACCACCTGGGAATATCATGTTTGGTGCCTTCGTCTGAAGACAGGACTTCCATGATTTCTCCCGATTCGATTTCGCCAATAGCTTTTTTTGCTGCCAATAACGGGCCCGGACATGCTGTACCGCGTGCATCAACCACCTGGGCTGCTTTTAAATTTTTTAATTCTTCTGTTGTCATAACTAATTCTCCTGTTTTTATTAAATAAATAATTGTACTTTACTTTCTGATGCATCGGCAATAAACGTAGCCACGCCGCATACCTGCAGGTTGGGGTAATCAATCATTTCTTCACGTTTAAAGCCCATGAGGTCCATGGACATCTCGCAAATGTTGATGTGGACGCCAAGTTCGCCGGCGGTTTTAAATAATTGCTGAAGTGCAGCCACGTTTTTCTTCTTCATCAGGCCTTTGATCATTTTGGTCCCCATGCCCATCATATGCATTTTTGATAATTTAATTTTATTCATGCCTTTGGGCAGCATCATGCCAAACATTTTTCCTAAGAAGGTTTTGCCGGAAACAGATTTTTTGGGGTCGCGCAAAGCCGCTGTAGCCCAAAAGGTGAAAAAGAGTTTCACTTTCATATCGTAGGCGGCCGCACCTGTTGAAATGATCATGGCAGCAAGTATTTTATCCAGGTCGCCGGAAAATACCACCATTGATAATTGATCCTTGGTGCCTTTTTCAATCTTCCCGATCTTTTTTTGCAATTCAAGAATCTGGTTTTCTAAATCGTTACTCATAATTTTATTTTTTTGGTTTGATACAAAATTAATCACGTTGTTAATGAATTATGCAAAAAGCCGTGTGAGGTTTAGCAATAAAAAATGTGATTTAAATCACATTTCAATTAAATTTTGTATCTTTATAACAGATAAAAGTTCAGGTGATGCAAAAATGTACCGATTGCAGGAATAAATGTGCCGCGGCCAGCAGCCTTCAGCCGGACCAGATGGAAGAGATGGAAAACAACAGTGTGGAGGTCCATTTCAAAAAAGGCGATAATATTTTCAGGCAGGGCGCCTTATCACTCAATGTTGCTTTTCTGAAAAGCGGGATAGCAAAGATTCATATGCGCGGGCCCGTGCGGGAAAAGATCCTTCGTATTGTGAAAGCGCCGTCTTATCTGGGACTTCCGACCAGCTTCGGCGATAAAATCAATCAATTTTCAGCCACGGCCATTGTGGATACCACCGTCTGTTTTATCGACATCAATCTTTTCAGAAATTTCATATACAACAACGGCAAGTTTGCATACGAGATCATCGTCGATCTTTGTAAAAATGAATTAAACGATTATCAGCGTTATACCAGCCAGTCGCAAAAGCAGATCCCGGGCCTGGTTGCAGAGACTCTGCTGTGTATGTCCGAAAAAATATTCAACGACACGCACTTCAATTTTCCGCTCACGCAGAATGAATTAGGGGACCTTGTAGGCACCTCGCGCGAAAGTGTGAGCCGTGTGTTATCTGATTTCAGCAGCAACAACATCATCGCATTTCAGGGCAAAGAGCTGAAGATCCTGAAAAAAGATGTATTGACGCAGATCAGCGAAAAGGGGTGAAAAATAATTTACTCTTCCAGGCATTCGTAAAACTTTCCTGATAGTTCTTCCTTGTTTTCTTTACCACAGACGTTTTCAACGGTATTGTTGTATGCACAGGTATAGCCCATGCTTTCGTAATAGGCTTTCCAGGCTTCCACCGAATAACCATTTAATGCAGTATCGCCCTGGCATCCTGCCACTGTAGCAAATCCGGTTTTGGTGCAGGTGCCGCATTTTTTGGTGCAGTCATAACATTTATCACAGGCCACAAATCCAAACATAATAATCAGGGAACAGCAGATGAAGAATATCTTTTTCATGTTTTTTTGTTACAATATTAAATATTTTTTTGTTTCAAACATAGAAAAATACACGAAGCATTGAAAACCATTGTTCACAAAAAACATTATTTTTATGGATTGAATGTTAAACATAAAATAAAAAATACACGGTTCGGCTTAAGCTCCGGCCTATGCCATTATTAATTTAACAGGCAGAGCCTGCTAAAATAGTTTTGACGAAGGTAGAACCTTCGCCGAACGGGGGAAACACCAGTTTGCGTTATTATTAAGAATTAAAGGAGGTTTGTATGTTTATTATTGATTATTTCGCTTTTACAATATATTATACCACCAGAAAATTTTTCAAACCAACGCTTTCCTATATCTTTTTCCCATTATTGGTTTTTATCAATATTGACTCCGTTTTATTATTTCTAGGATACCCAGTTTGGGAGAATGGTTATGGGAATATTTCGACCGTTGCTATGTTTGTTTTTTTTGGTCTTCTTTTTTTTATTTACGAAAGGAAAGGGCGTTTAAATAAAATATACGAAAAATATAAGAATGTAAGTAAATTTAAAAGAATACTTGGATGGATATACGTAGGTGGTTTTTTTACCATCACAATATTTTTTATTGCTTATCCTAAAAAATAAATAATAATGATACGTGTTAAAAGGTAGCTTATCCGCGAGCTCGGTCCGCCTGGGCGGATGCAATCCGAGCGGGAAGTTGCCCAGCTAGCTCGGTCCGCCTGGGCGGATGCAATACGAGCGGGAAGTCGCAGTTTTTTAATTTTTTCTTCATAGCGCCCTTTGCGCATTCTTTGCGTTCATTGCGGTTTAATTATTACCGCAAAGTTCGCAAGGTGAGGATACGCAAAGTTTGCATCATGCATGTGTATGTATGCACATAAGCACTCTTATGGAGTAAAACTTAAAGGAACTAAAAAATGCAGTTTTTGCAACCTCCCCGACAGCTTGGTCCGCCGGAGGCTGATGCAAACCGAGCGGTAACAAATTGTCTAAAACAAATATTGTTAATGGAATATTTGACTAAAAAATGATTCAATTATGCGCACCAAACCAGGATGAGGTAGCTATAAATAATAAAATGAATTTCATCCGGTAATTTATTAAAACAAAATCATCTGTGAAAAACGGTTCCAATTGATAATAAAAGCCAAGGGCATTTCTTTTTTTATGTAACTCAACATGTTTTCTGCAACAAAGTATTTCCGGTATTTACCTAATACCAGATGATAACGCATATTTACGCGTGTCCAATCCTCAAAGAGGTAAACATCTAATTTATACCTGTTTTTCATATAACGGATAACCGTTTTGCAATAATCCAGGTTTTTAAAGGATGCCACATGGATGCTGTACCAGCCCGGCCCGTAATAATCGGCAACATTACCGTAAATACAGCGGTACCGGTACAGTTTATTTTTCGGGTAAACATATGCTGTCTTTTCAGCAGTTGAGCTTCCGTTGTTTTGATGCGCAACATTAACCAATACCGGCGCTTTTGAATTGGAAACAAATACACCTGACGAATCGCCAACGGTACTGAACAAAACATTGGTATTTTTGACAGCAGTTTTTTTGACAGGCTTTTGATACGGAAATAATACTTTGGTGAGGACAGGATTCAGGTCGGAGACTATGGCAATTTTTTCCGCTACCGGTTTACTTTGAATGGTCCGGTAATGGTTCCTTCCGCTGGTTGTATACACCTGATTACTTGGCACATATTGATTGGGAACGGCATTGGAAGTATTCACGCTGTAATTGGGGGCGGCGCTTTTTACCTGGTAGTTTGAGTTTGAATTTGAAGCGCTTACGTTATGCGTTGGCGTATTGCCCGATGAACCGGTAGAAATTCTGGAGACATTTGCATTGGCTGCCTTTTGCATAACCGACTGAGCCGAAACAAAATAACAGACAAAACACAACAGGAAAAGAGGTATAATTTTTTTCATTTTATGGTTTATTTAAATTAGCGGAAAAAAAATTAAGCGCAAAAATGCCACAAATATTAAGCCATAATACATAAAAATATAATAAATAAAATTAATAATATTGGTACAGGATAAATCCCGCTGTTCCGGTATCATCAAATGAAAAGTCTTTGATTTTTCTCATTCCCGGAATACCTTCCAGATATTCGGGGGTGATACCTATGCTGTATCTGGCAAACCAGTTATCCCAAATGATCAGGTCTCCACGGGAGCGTTCATCTAAATTCTCCTCTCTTAATTCAAGATGTTTGGCTTTATCAAAATGATCAATTCCAAAAGTAACGGAAAAATAATGGTACGCATAATAGATCTTTCCGTAAGGCTTGCAATTACTGATGATGTATGAAGTTACCTCCGATGCACAGATCTGCCCTTGTTCAAGCGACAAATCTTTTTTCAGGTTTAATGCTGCCGGATTTTTTGTAAAGGGAAATATACAGATGTAGAGCGCTACGATCAGTTGAATGATTCGCTTTAAATTTTTGCTGATAAATTTTTGTTCCGAAATCATGTTAAAACCGTGAAGGGAAATGATCGCGATCAGCGGCATGATCCCGATCAACACCCGTTTCAGGCCCATCGAATTAAAAATGCCCAACACCCAAAACAGGCTGTGGGCAGCTATAAACGCGACGGTACATCCCAAGACAAGCCATGTGTTGACGGAAATGATCTTTTCTTTTTTTCGTATCCATGCCGGAATGTAGCTCACAACACCCAACCAGAAAAGCACATATACCGGAACTCCGGTCACATAGATCAGTTGGGTAACAAAATGGCCTAATCCACCGCTGCCGTATGCGCTCGACAACCTGGCATACGGGATCTTCCCGAAAACCCACAGAAAATCATGATATACAAAATAACCGGCAATAGAATAACAGACATGGCCGCATAACAACAACAAAAGGCATCGCCATTCCTTCCTGAAAATAAAAAACAACGCAAAAACACCCATGATGATAAGGCCTTCGGAACGCACAAAAGGCATGAAAGAAATGATGATGGCCGCTACTGCCGTTTTTTGTTTTAAGATAAAATAAATGCCCGTGATCAGGAAAAGAGCAAAAAGAGGTTCGGTGAGCCCCGAAAAAGTCTGTATATAAACGTATGGAGCAAAGATCACTAAAAGCGGGAGCACGAGGTTGTTTTTGATCTTCAGTAAATCACAGGAAAGAAAGGTCAAATAAATAGAAAACAAGGTAACCAACAGGTTGAACAGCTTTATGCCGTTTAACCCAAATTGAGCAAAAGGGCAACTCAAAAGCACAAACAGTGGTTTTGCCCAATGATCAAAAAATAGTTCAGGATGCTGTGGCGCATACCGGGCAAAAAGATAATGAAGTATGCTGTCGCCTGCATCGGCCGTGCCGTCGAAAAAACGGATGGTCAGCAACCCACAGACGAGATACAAAAACAATATGAGGAATAGTATTTTTTTCTTTTTCAGCATGCTGTCCGGGCCTTTAGTACCAAGAAGTTTAATGGTTATCCTCATGTAAAATCTGATCAATGCATATCACCAGAGATAAAATAAAGGCTTCGTTTTCACCGCTCACGATGTCCACGCCATACGTATCTGAAAAAGCAAACCACTCCTTTGAAACACGCGCTACCAGCGTATTTCCACGTGTTATCGTAAATTCATGTGCCAGGGCATTTCCTGAAATCAGGTAAAAAGTTCCGTTTTGATCTATTTCAACTTTGGGTTTTAAAAACGAAAATTTCCGCTTCAGCACAGCAAAAAGCTGGTCGCCGGAAAAAATTTCATACACCGGCATGATCTTAAAAAGTTTCTGTTCGATATAAAACAACTGATTGCCATAAGCATCCAGCAGGTACAGCTTATTGCCAAGGGTCAGGAACTTTGACTCGACAAAAAAACGGTCATTTTCAAATTCATCTTTAATGCTGAAACGGTCTTTGACCGACCAGATTTTTTGCCTGATTATGTATTTCATTTTTTGTTACTTTTACTGTACAAATTTATAATAAATACCTTCAGTTATTGACCATTGGTTGTTTCATTTAATGATAAAAAAATGAAAAAGGCGATTGTATTAATTTTAATCAGTTTTCTTGCCCTTGCTTTTAACAAGCTGAATGCGCAGGATACAGAACAAACCATACCGAAAGATTCCATCTTTACTTATAACGATTTGCCGACCGATGAAGCACGGCTCGCATGGAACGATATGCACGATGAGTGGCGGCAAAATAATTTCCATGATTGTCTCGATAAAGCAAAATTAAAAATGAGCTGTGCGCATTGTTCAAGCATCTACCTGACGGTGGATTTTAAAATTGACAGCGCCGGCAAGGTACTTGAATACCGGATTGTAAAAGAAAACATGTGCGGCAATGATTTTACGGAAAGCCTGAAAAAGTGTTTTCTGGAGTATTTTCTGACGATACCTTTTCCAGAAAGCCTGCGGAACATGGTTTTTGAAATTACCATCGGGAACGGATTAAAATGTTAGTTTTGTTTCATGAAACGCATAGGAATCATTTCCGACACCCACTGTTACCTGCCTGAAAAAACTTTTGATTTTTTCGCTTCGTGCGACATGATCTGGCATGCCGGAGATATCGGTAATTCAGAAACTGCCGACCGCCTGCAAAAATTCAAACCGTTGATAGCCGTTTACGGGAACATCGACGGCCATGAAATCAGGGCCCGCTACCCTGAAAAGCAACTGATAAAAGTGGAAGAAAAGCGGGTGTTCATCACACATATTGGCGGCACACCTGCGAAATATGATGCCTGGGCCAAAAAGGTCATTGAAGATATGAAACCCCACATTTTTGTATGCGGCCATTCACACATCTGCAAAGTACAATTTGATAAACGATACGGCCTTTTATATATCAATCCCGGTGCAGCCGGTAAATACGGGTTTCATTTAAAGATCACCATGATCCGCGTCACTATTGACGGGAACGATATCAGGGATATGGAAATTCTGGAATTAGACAAACACTGATTAACGCAAGCGATCGGTATTATTTACCATTTTCTCATCCTTACGGATAGCACGGTGGGCCAAAACAATAAATAAAATCGGGATCAGTGCTATGTACATCCCGGCTTTGTAAGTAGCCTCCGTACCCAGCTTGTTGGCGATAAAATCGGCAGAATAAAACACAGCAGCGATAAATCCCATATGAACCAATAACGTGATCGCCGTTATTTTAATCTGCAACGGGCGCTTTTTAAAAAGAAAAATAGTAACCAGGCAGGTAAGCGCCAGCAGGCCCACCACAATGATCAACGGCATTGTACTGTTGCTGTTGCCATTGGTAATTCCCATCAATGAAAAAGTATTGACTGCATCCTGTGTTGTATACTCAGCAATCGGAAAGAAAAACAACAACACATAAGGCACTATGGCCAACAAGAGGTATAGACTTTGCAAACGTTGTAACATAATTTTTTTTTACAAAATTACAATTTTCTGTAATGTTGTTCCGCTAATATTTATTATTAATCATGAAATTCGGTAAAACATCTGAATTTATTTATTAATTTTACATTAACATTGGTGTTTTTTCGTTATTCATTAAAACCTGCATTTCCTTGAAGAAAATTATACTCCTTCTGTTTTTTTCATTGATCATCACTGAGGTTTTCAGCCAGGATGTGCATTTTTCGCAGTTTTACGCAGCGCCGCTTGAACTCAATCCTGCAAATACCGGATTGATCACCGGAAGATTGCGTGTTGGGATAAATTCAAAAAGCCAATGGGGTTCGGTTACAAAACCGTATCAGAATGTTGCGGCATATTTCGACATGCAGGCGTTAAAAAGAAAATACCGGAAAGATGCCCTGGGAGCAGGCATCCTATTTGACGCCGACATTGCAGGGGATTCGAAGTACTCCACGATATTTGCCGGAATTGCCATCTCCTATATAAAATCCATTTCATACCGGAACAACCATTTCATCTCGGTTGGGATCATGCCCGGCCTGATACAGCGAAGCATCGATTATTCCGCATTATATTATGATAATCAATACAATGGCAATTATTACGACCCAACCATTGACCCCGGCGAACAATATGGGAGAAGAAGCTTTATCACGTTTGACCTGGGGGCCGGCGTTCATTGGTTTTACCAGTATAATCAAAGCACCTCTTACCACGCGGGTTTTTCTGCAGGCCACCTCACACAACCCAAAATAGGCCTCATGGATAATAATGATATCAGGCTGAATATAAAATACACTTTTTACGGAGGTTCTTCTTTTAAAATCGCTCAGGACCTGGAAATGCTGCCCTCCGCGATGGTTTGCTACCAGTCGCCTTTTACAGAAATACTCTTCGGTTCCCAAGTGAAATATAACCGCAGCAAATTATACACGGAACATACTTCACTAAATTTCGGCCTGTTCTACCGTTATGCAGATGCGCTGGTTGCCATGGCCGGATTTGATTACAAGAATATCAACTTTGGAGTGAGCTATGACATCAACTTATCGCGCCTCAGGCCTGCAAGCCACGTCAGGGGCGGATTTGAATTTACGGTTAGTTATATTTATAATAAAAGCAAGTACAAACGCAACAAAGAAATCCCATGCCCTATTTTTTGATCATGATGAAAAACAAGATACGCAGCTACATACTATTTTTTGCTTTTCTTGGGATAAGTTGTTTTCAATGCGGCAACACCTTTGCGCAGAATTATGAAGAAAGCATTGCCATTGGTGATGAAGCTTTTGGCGATGGTGATTTTTATACCGCCTCGATCTATTACAGCAATGCTTTGTTTAGCGATTCGTCAGACATAAATCTTGCCTATAAATGTGCCGATGCTTACCGTTTCTTCAATAATTACCAGCAAGCCCGCCGCTGGTACCATTATGTGCTGGAACACGATGCTAAAAACAAACTGCCGCTTTCCAGGCTATGGCTTGCCAGCATGGAAAAATCCATGGGAAATTATTCGGAAGCATTGTTGCATTTCCGGGCCTATTACAATGAGAACAAAAACAAAGCTGACGTCTTTTATGTTGAAAAAGCCAGGAATGAGATTCTCGCGTGCCAGGAAGCGCCAAAAATTGTTGCCGGCAAAAAAAATGTGCTGATCGAACATCTAAACGAAAGTGCTGTAAATACTGAATTTTCCGAATTCAACGCGGTTCAGCTCAGCGATACCGCACTGGTATTTTCAGCCCTAAGGCCTATCTCCGAAGGGGAATTTGACACATATATCCCGAATGCCTACATGTCCAAGATTTATATGGCGAAATCCACCATCACCGGCTGGGCAAAAACGACTGAATTAGATGCCAAAATAAATGATAAGAACAGCCATAACGCCAATATCTGTTTTTCAAAAGACCATAACAAAGTTTTTTTCACCCGTGCCAAAGCCGATGACAACAAAAAACTTTTGGCCGAAATTTATTTTTGTGAAAACATTGACGGGAAGTGGCAAAAAGCAAAAAAACTATCGGAGAAAATAAACGTTCCCGGTTTTACCTCCACCCAGCCCAATTTCGTGGAGAATGACGATTACAATGTGTTGTTCTTTGTTTCCGATCGTCCTGGCGGCATAGGCGGGCTCGACATCTGGTATTGCCTGATCAAAGACGGAAATTACCAGGATCCGATCAACCTTGGCAGCATCATTAACACGCCGGGTGACGAAATCACGCCGTTTTATCATGATTCCACCCAGACGCTGTATTTCAGTTCCGACTGGCATAAAGGGCTGGGCGGCTTTGACATTTTTTACTCGAAAGGAACCTATAACCTTTGGGAAACACCTAAAAACATTGGCTATCCAATCAACAGCAGTTGCAACGACACTTATTTTACGGTGACTGAAGTTGATAATGATGGTTATTTTACCTCAAACAGGCCGGGGTCGTTGTCGATAAAAAGTGAAACCTGTTGTTACGACATTTATTCTTATGAATGGCAGGATACATTAACTCAAAAAACGGTGGTCGTCGTTCCTCAGGATACCGTGAACATCGAAGAGGACATTAATTCCATGTTGCCGCTCACGCTGTATTTCCACAATGACGAACCCGACCCTAAATCTTTAAATACAAAAACAAAAACAAATTATCAGACGTTGCTGGGTGAATATTACCAGATGAAGGATACCTATATCGCTGAATATTCCAAAGGATTGTCGGGCAATGATAAACTCAAGGCGGAAAAAGACATCATTGATTTTTTTGACAATTATGTGGCCAGCGGTTTCAACAAGTTGAAGCTTTTTGCAAAGCTTTTACACACCGACCTTCAGCGCGGCAACAGCATCAACATCAAGATCAAAGGCTTTTGCAGCCCGCTGAACACCACTGATTACAACCTGAATCTTTCCATGAGGCGTATCTCGTCCATCGTGAATTTCCTGAAACAATACTACGAAGGCGTTTTGCTCGAATACCTGAACGGAACAGCTCCAAACGGCGCAAAACTGACCATCATCGAAGAACCTCTCGGAAAATCAACAGCCAGCCCACTGGTGAGCGACAACCCGAACGACAAACGGAATTCGATATACAGCCGCGCTGCAGCTTTTGAGCGCAAGGTCCAGATCATATTGTATGAGCACGAAAACCAGGTTTCTGCTGAAAAACTACCGGACATACAACTTATTGATTCCCTTTGCGAATTCGGGACTATTTCTCAGGGACAAGAAGCGAACATCCTAATCAGGTTCAAAAGCACCGGAAAATCCGGCCTGAAGATCGCCGGGGTGGAGACAAGCTGCGGCTGCACGGTGGTAGACTGGCCGAAAGAATCATTTGCACCGGGAGCTGCCGGTGAGTTGAAGATTTCTTTTAACACCAACGAAGACGCCGGTTTATATAATGAAACCATCACCATTTACACGAATTCAAAAAAAGCAAAATACATCATCCCTGTTCATGCCAATCTGCTGCCGAAAAACTAAATATTCGAAAATTATTTTTTTACGGGTAGTTATCATTTCTTTCTTGAGCATCAGTCTGTCCTCATGCCATTCAACTGAAAAACAAGAAAGCGCCTGCGCATTAAGCGTTACAACCGATACTTTGTACAAGGTGTTTTTTAATGAAATTTTATCGCCCATTGAACAACAGATGATGCACCTGGGATTGGTGGATGTTTGTGAATTAGATTCAACGATTCGCGCCAATATCAAGTATTCCACTGAGGATAATTTTTTGAAAAAGGATATGTATGGAGATTATAACAAGGCATACCTGCAGCCCGATGTAGCTGAGAAATTATCAAATGCGCAAACGTTTTTAAAAGAACAGCATCCGGGATACCGGTTGGTGGTATACGATGCGGCACGCCCTGTATCTATTCAAAAAATAATATGGGATTCGCTTAAAATGCCTTCGCTTGAAAAAGGGAAATTTGCCTGCAACCCGCGCCATGGTTCGTTGCATAATTACGGTGCAGCCATTGATGTGAGCATCCTCGATGAAAAAGGCCATGAGCTTGACATGGGATGCCCTTTTGATTTTTTTGGGCCACTCGCCTACCCGGTCATGGAATCACAACTATTATCCGAAGGCCGGCTCTCACAGCAGCAGATCAGTAACCGTAAGTTATTGAGGCAGGTGATGTACAAAGCCGGCTTTTTTAATATTCAAACCGAATGGTGGCATTTTAATTCGTGCACCAGAGCTGAAGCAATAATAAAGTATAAGAAAATCGAATGATTGTCAATTTAAAAAAGCTTACAAATTTGTGAGTTTCATTTTTTTACAAATTTTTGCAGCATCACCGATTTGTCGCTTTCAAGTTTAATCACATAAATGCCTGAAGGAAACCCTGAAGTGTGAACGATCGTTCTTTTAGACATAGTTGCGCTATAAACCAACTCCCCAATTGAATTTACAATGACAAGATCTTTAGCCTCAATATTCCCAATGTATTCAATAATCAGGTCGTCGGATACTGGATTGGGATAAACTGAAATCGCTGCTGATTGAACGGGCTTAATCCCTAAGGCCGGCACCTCATTGCAGGAAGAAGTATCTGAACATCCACCTTGCGTGATTACAACTGCATAGCTTCCTGGACCAGTGGCTGTGTAACTCTGATTTATTTCTCCGGCTATAGGCTGCATTGAGTTATTGCAATCAAGCCATTGATAAGCATTTGCTGACGAATCCGCCGTAAGCGTATAATCAGAAACCTGAACATCCAGATTTAATTGGTTTACATTTACTTCAACATTGGTTTGAACAACGCTTCCATTATATGAAACAGCTGTAAGGGTATAGATAGTGGTAGTTGAAGGCGAAGCAATTATTTCCGAACCGCCTGTCGTGTCTAATCCGCTTGCGGGGGCCCATGAATAAGAGGTTCCGCAATTGGCAATAATTGTAACGCTATCACCTTGGCAAATTGAGGAAGTCATTGGACTGACAACAACCGTAGAAGAATCGTATGGAAATACGGTTACGGTATCGCTGACCAAAATATTATTGCCAAAACATAAATGATAATCAGCTTGTACAATATAAGTGGTTGTAGTATCGGGACACACTGTGATGTTATTACCTGTTCCAATTTGCACAGTATCCTGCCACCATGTTAATGTATAAGCGGGGTTTCCGGCTGGTGTAAAACGCCAGGCTTCATAATTTGCAGTCCATGCACCTGTATTTCTACCGGGAGGAGTAACTCCAAAAGCGCCACTGGAGTCTTGTATTCCGATTAAAGCATTTCCTGAATTCCAGTTACTGCAAAGTGGTTTGTTTTGAACATAAACTTCTATAATGTTAGAACTTTCGTAAAGCACCACTTGATGTGTTGCTTTCATTGAATTGCACACGCTCGAAAACAAGGGGATCTCGTTTGAGCTTATCACAAACATCCTGTCGGGGCTTGAGCCGAGCTCCGCGTAATACAAACTTCCTCCAATTGATAAATCAAGGTCTTGATATACTCCAAAAATTGCGTTCGATACTAAGGAGCCTGATGGACATTGGCTTGCAAATGACCATGGACAAAAACCGCCATTTTCAGTGGCATTAAAAGTTAAAACCCCATTTGATCCAACCAGTATGTGATCATAACTGTTACCATAAAAACAAAATGTAAATGGAAGGTCAATAATATCGCTCCAAACATCATCAATAGCACCAAGTGTAATAGGTGTTCCCATATTATAAGCATAAGGAGGGGCATAGGGTATTGATGATACAGTATATGCACTTGTTTCATTTAATTCCTGACATGTGGCATTAAGCTCAGCACAAGGTGCCAAACAATCTAACATCACGTCGTTTCCCGCGCTGACCACAGGACAAAAACAAAATGTTTTTAAATTATTAGGTGTGATAGGTTTTGGGTTATTCCGACTCCCTGCCTTTATATTGAAATCATCGTAAGTCTTTTTCTGGGCGCACAGAGTACCTGATATTATTATTAAAATAACGGCAAAAACAAACATGAAAAAAGTAGAATTTTTCATAAATATTATAGGTATGGGTTAATTATTCATGATATAAAGGTAATAAAAATTATTGTTCGTGCTAAGAATTGATAAAACAAAAAAACTTCATTATAGCATAAATAAAAACCATTTGGTTTTCCGTTCATATTTGCGAATCATTAAAAAAATGATTTTAAAAGGCATCAAAATTTTCAGAATTATAATTCCGGCTATAATCGTAACTTTTAATCCAGGGGGCTTCGCCCAAGAGTAATCCGGCATGAAAGCCTAAACCGGTAAATGGGAGACAATACTGAATATTAATCATATCCGTGTTTAGGCCAATCAGCACTATTGTTAGCTTGAAATATAAAAAGGTGTAGTCAAAAAAAATCCCGGCAACAAAAACCTTTGCTGCCGGGAATTTTTATAGGATGAGATTTATCAACCCTTGTTCTTCAATCTTTGTAATGCTTGTTTGGCAGGTTCTGCTATATCCTTTTCGCCGGCAGCAGCGATCTTTGCCAAAACATCCTGCGCTTTTTTACCGCCAAAATTTTCGACTGCATAAATGTATGAGCTTCTGTAAAATGGCTTTAACGACTTGTTATTCAACATTTTTACTGCTATTGTAAAAGCTTTGTTGTTGTCAATCCCTTCTTTGGCATCTCCGGCAATATAATTGGACAGAGAGCGGGCAGCTGCTGAGGAATAATTTTCATCAGCACCAAATTTCTCAACGGTTTCAAGAACTTTTGCATAAGCTTTCACTGATTTCATATAGCCCAGCCCTTCAAGTGCTCCACCAACCAGATCTTTCGATTTGTTTTTAAGAAACTCGAGATACAGGTCTTCCACTTTTTGGTATTGAGCGGCATCTTTAGCACGCCATAAAACACCCAGGCAACCTCTCCTGACTTCTTCTGCTTCAGTTGAATCTTTTGCGATTTTAATTAAAAGGTCCAACTGGCCTTTCTTAGCAAAACTTTTATCTGATGATAACCTGATAAGTTCCATTCTTCCTCTTTGTTCAGTATTTTTATCAGCCAGGGCGGCATGTATATCGGTAAGTAATGCCTCATCTTCGGTAACCAGCCAGCCCGAAAGCAACTGTCCAAGCGTGGAACCGACATAAGAGTTTTGATCAAACTTTTCTTTTTTCAGGGCTTCCAGCACTATTTTGCCATAAGCAGGATTATTATAAAAATCGCTGGTTCCCACCCAGAAGTTAATCGCATGAGCACAGGCAGCAGATCTCTTCCCACTGGTAGATTGTGCAATACCATTAAATAAATCATCAACTAAGAACTTGATACTGGTGTCTTTTGCCATGGCCTGGATGCCTTCACTTGCTTTAAGGTAGGCTTCACAGTTAGTATTTTGCTGTTCACAGGCGGCAAGATTGGTAATCAGGGAGTCAAGCTTTGGATCCATTTTTCTGGCTTCCGACTTATTTTCGCTACCACCACAACTGATCAGGAACATTGAAGATAGCGCAATTAATACTAAAAAAAGGTTAAGCTTTTTCATTTTTTTAATTTTAGTTAATAAATTGGTTAACAACACTTTACTGTAAAACGCTTTGAATAAATACTAATTAAAATTGGTACACGTGTATCTGGTTCCCTCCCTTTTTAGTTTTTACTGATTTAATTATTGGAATAAAGATAATTATTTTTTATAAAGATAAAAAAGAAAAAATATTTTGCTTTTCTTTTTAATAAAAACAGATCGAATAAGTGGTTATCATGAAAACGTCCGATAGTAATCAAAATTTTCGACTATAATCGAACCTTTCAACTTAAAGTACTTCGAACTTAAAGTACTCTAAGTACTTCCTAATCGTAAAACAGCCAGCTTATGCCAAACCTGAACAACCTATCCTGCATGGGATAATGAGGAACCGTAAAGTAGTCATAACCAATCAACCCGCTTAAAAAGTTGGATAATTTCAGAAATATTCTCACCCTTTGAATTTTCAGATTAATAAAAACATCGGCATTGAGGTAGTTGCCAACTTTGCGTTCGCTTTGCAGTATGAATGTTCCTAATGCCGGTTGATAAGCATTTGCATAATACTTAGTATTGTATAGCAAATCTATCCCAACCTGAAACCGCAACGCTTTTTTGAACATTGGGGTGGTAAACATATACGACTGCATAGCAATAAGGTCAGGGGTCCTGATCAGACTTTTCTTATCGTTATATTGGTATACGATCTTATTATCAATCTCAAATTTGCCTATAACAAAATTCTTATAAATATAGGCCGACAGCAGGTTAATGGATTCGTTTGCAAACTGGCGCGGACGGGAATCTGCATCCATGTATACGTAGTTGTACAAATGGTAGTAATCAATTCCAACGCTTAAATTTTTATAGGAATAATTGAAGCCCGCACTTAAGATTTCCTGTTGGGCAAAATCATAATCCCACTGAAAATATTTTGAATAATGATGTTCAAAAAACCATCCCGGCTTTGCTTTGCTGTAATTAACCTTCAGCCCTACCGAGCCGTAATTTTTTCCTTTAAATATAAAATGTTGTTTAGCTGAAGCCAATAATGAAAAATCACTATTATAATAATCCATGAAAACATATTCACCGGAAGCATCGATTTTCAAGGTTTTATATGGTTCAATGCTAAACCCGACTGAAGGGATAACATTTGTAATGTAAAAATTGCGATTCAGCTGATGTACTTCGGTATATGCATGTTTTACTTTCACGAAACAGCGCAGCCAACGTTTTTCGTCATTTTTGTTTTGTTCAGAATTGGTCCATTCCAGGGTATTTTCAATTTTATAAAACCATGAAGAGTCGTTGACCGGACCCGAATCGTTTGGTATTAAAGGGTAAAAAGTAAAATTGGGATCGCTGTCGGTAAATTTAAATCGTTGTTTCGTAAAATTAAACGTATGAATTATGCGGCCCAAATTGAATTTTTTCAAAGGAGAAAGGCTGTCTTTTTTATTGAAGCTATTATCGCGTGATAAGGCCACATATTGCTTAAGAATGACCGTCGACTCACGCCATTGTGTTTCGGCCGATCTCAGGTTGATATCGTATAAATTTGAACTATTCCCTTTACGGTAATTCATATAGGCTGTATCATCAGTTACGCCACCATTATCCTGGGTTTTATCTGTATTAAAAATATAATTGATATAAACCCCGTATTTCTTGTTTTTGGTTGCATAATAGGTGAAAACCGTCAAGGCATGGTTATTAGTTTTCTGATAGAAGTTCTCGCGGCCTGGCATATTTACAATGCGGTAATCCGCGCCAAGGAATACTTTGTTACGAACGTGGTGATAATGCGTAACTTGAAAGATCTGTTCCCGTTTTGACCCCAGGTTGTAAAACAGGTTGGTAAACGGAAGCAGTGAATAATAATTTACTCCCTGTGAAGCGTTGAATTTATATGCATCAAAAGTCTTTAATCCGTAGGAAAACCCGCACTGAGGCAGGTTGTTGAAAATCATATTTTCGGATGCCTGCCCAATGGCGCCCAGGTTGGCATTAAAAAGGTAGGTTTTATAAATGGGGTCATAATTCTGAAAGTAGATCAGGTTTGTATCAACACTTTTAGCTTCGTTCTGTGGAAAAACTGTAGTATCAATTTTATCGATACTATAGCTGACCACTTTCATTGAATCTTTTCTTGTCAATAGGGAGTCCGTTATTTGGCCTGATAAATAAAACGGGATAGCAGTAAGTAGTGATAATACCAGTAATATTGAACGTTTCATTTCAAATTTTTAGTAAGGGCAAAGGTAGAAAAAAACTTCATGGAATCACAGATGAGCATTATAAAATAATAAATGCAGTTATATTCAAACAGGTTAATAAAAAGCGGCGAGGAGACATAATAGGTTTGCAAGAAAGTCAAACTTCGACATTGGATTTTAAGGACTTTTCCACATTAAAAAACCTCCAGGCTTTCGCAAGGGGGTTAATTAAAATTTGGCGACGACATATGATGATAGTGTTAGCGAGCCGCCATAGCGGTGAGTGTTACACTATCACATCCCGATAAGTGTATATAAATTTGATTTTGCAAATAGTCTGTTTATCGGGACTTTCCCGCATTAAAAAACCCCCAGGTTTGCACGAGGGGGTTAATTAAAATTTGGCTACGACATATGATGATAGTG
>Ga0209099_1000210_pt1 | contig 67809 bp, 55 predicted proteins | sample AD_JPNHW2_MetaG_FD_184430 | JGI IMG/M metagenome (GOLD analysis project Ga0209099, IMG submission 184430) | Active sludge microbial communities of municipal wastewater-treating anaerobic digesters from Japan - AD_JPNHW2_MetaG (SPAdes) (version 2) | ecosystem: Engineered > Bioreactor > Anaerobic...
CGCACCGCTTAATTTTTTATTCGCGACAGAAATTGTCACTATGCTCCCCTATTTTTGAGGCAAGTTGAAATAACTTATTAATTATGTAACCACGTTTATAAACTTTTTTAAAAATTAAATTTTATGAAAAAATTATTTTTTACAGTTTTAGCAATTTTTGTTTTTTCTTCAATTTTTGCACAAAACAAGGGTTATGAAAAAACTATTGAAATCGGAGGAAATTTTGGTCTGGACAATATGACCAACTACTCATTAAACATTTCCATGATTAATGGATATAGGTTTAATGATAATCTTTTTATGGGTATTGGCGCCGGTTATCGTTATACAGATGCGCTTTATTATAAGTCATATATAGCCGGCATAGAGAATGAGGGCAATGACAGCAAAGATCTTATTCCTGTTTTCTTTAGAGTTAAGGCAAATCTTACCAAGGGGAAGGTTTCTCCTTTTTTTGTTGGTGACGTGGGTTATTCTATTGACCTTGGGGGCAATTCAAATAGGACTGTTGAGGGTTTGATGTGTGATCCTGCGTTTGGTGTAGATTTTAAGTTGAACGATAAGAAGACTGCGCTTTATTTCATGACTGGCGTGAATATTCAGAAGAGTAAGTATTATTTTATTGGTATTGGAGGGCAATCTGCTATAATGGAGGAGATTAAGGGTAATGGGTATGCGATAGAGTTCAGGTTAGGTATTAGGTTTTAGGGAGTAATGATAACAAGGGCACAGACCCGCGACCGTAGGGAGCGTGCAGCTTCGCGCGAAGCGCGTTAAACCACTAGGCGGTGCGGTGCATTTGTGCCGCACCGCTTGATTTTAAATTCAGAGTTCTTTAATCCCGGTGGATTTCAGATAGTTGTAGGTGGTATCGTAGAATTCAGATTTGCGGGTTGCGTCTTCATTGTTACCCTCAGGGACAACAATGCACATACCTTGGCGAGCACGAGTTAGCAAAACTCTATAGGCATTTTTTTGATATAACTGTCTTTCTTCTTTATTGATATGCTGCCACTTAGAGCCTTTAAAATCATTGTGATCCCAACCATTGTCCGTATATCTCATATCGCCATCCCAGACAATACAACCCCAATCAAGTTCCAATCCCTGAACATCAAATTCAGTTGCTACGTCTTCCATAAAATATGAAGAACGAATATCATCTTTATCATCCAAAAACCAATGGACTGGATCTGTCTGTAGTTGAACTGTGATTGCGAAAGGTCTCAGCCTATACGCCTGAGAAGAAACCATAATACCATACCTTTCATTTCCCCTAGCGTGTTCTTTAATCCATGTCTTACCAGCTTCTACTGAACGTGTTAGTACAATCGGATATTTAGTTAATTCTAAGTAAGTTGAGGCCGCAACATCACGACGTAAGTCAAGTAATTCTTTTACAAATAGAGCAAGTTTTTCAGCTCTAAAAGAACGCATAGAAACTGCAAGATGCAATGACTCATTGTAGTGCAACCTCTCTTGATTAACTAAAGTTTTTAGAGCATCCTCGGCAGCGTATTCGCTATCATGAAGATTAGGAGAAACATAAATATCCCAATTGGAAAGTTTCTCTTCATTTAGTGCATTAAACCACTCGCTTATACCAGCTTCTCCACTATTTATCTCCTGGCCACCTCCCACAAGACAAATCACCACAGCCCAATCAGTATTTCTATCTAAGCAGGAAATCAAGAAGTTAGACTCAGAATAGTTGAAGTCTGATACATTCTTTTTCCTTGCCATCCATGATGATGCATATTCTTTTGTCCATGCGCGTTGGGCTTCATCAAAGATTGCAATGTGCTCTGGTGGTGGACCTTGCTTTAAAATGCAATCATCGCGAAAGTGATGAACATTTTGAATAAATTCTTCTACAGTTAAACGAGCTTTTGCCTTAGTTAAACGTTCTCCTTTTTCCCCCGCACGATTTACACTATCTCTAATCAAAGCTTCACGTAAGACGGCCACAAGCGGTCCATTTCCAGATAGATATACAGCAGGAATATTTTTGTCCTTATCCTGTTGTTCCACTGCAACTCTTAGCCCTACTAACGTTTTGCCAGCTCCTGGGACACCAGTTACAAAGCAAATTGCTTTCTTTTGGTTTGCCTTTGCGTCCTCTATGATATCAAATATACTCTTACACGTGTCTTCTATGTTTTTTGCTGAGGCGGCAGTGCTTGTAATGTTTTCAACTGTTTGGTTTTGAAACATGTATGAAGCTGCCTCTATAATTGTTGGAGTTGGTGAATAGGCGCTGTTCCCCCACTCTGCTGAGTCTAAACGTTCTATTCCTAATTGTGCCGTAATTGCTCCTCTTATGACTTCTCCAAGAGTATTGCTATTGCACTCTATTGGTTTATAGACACCATCGTTGGCTATTTTGTCTTGATATTTTTCAAATGTAAAGTGTCCTAAATCAGGGGCTTGTGTGGCTATTAGGATTGGAAGTATTGTTGCGTCATGGCTCCCTTTTTGGAAGTTTTTCAAATCCAGTGCGTAGTCCCATAATTGGTCTAAGCCTGCGTTAGTGTATGTGTCATTGCCTGCTTTGAATTCTAGTACGAACACTATTTCGTTGATTATTAGCACTATGTCTATGCGACGGTTTAGTCTTGGAATGGAGTATTCAAATAGAATTTGGCCGGTGTATGGTGTTAGGATTTGTTTCATTAGCGCGATTTCTGTTTGCCAGGCGTCGCGTTGGGTGGTTTCTATGTTGAATGCTCCGTTATTCACCAGTTGCCCCATGATCTCTGTGTCAGAGGTCGTTAGGAAAGTTTGGATGGTGGATGTGTAAAAGGAGCGATTCATAATTTATCTATAGACATTTTCATTATGCCATCTCAAAAAATCCTTACTAGGTTGATCATAAATAGGGTTAGGAAGAATAAGCAATTTTTGACCATGATATTTATAATAATCACGACCGTTATTAAATTCTTCCTTTATCCTTTTACTAACTTCAACATTGTATGTATCAGTAATCGTGATATATCCATCGTCGAACAATTTATGAAGATCAGACCTCAGTAACAAACCATTATCAGTTCTATTTGGACCTTCATCAGAATAAGGTCTAATATGAGCAGCTTCAAGCACAGGGAGTGTTCTTTCTCCACTAATTGCACATCTTCTTGTGTATGCGTCAGTTACAAGCACTCTAAAACCTGCTTGTCCAATACGTACATTAGAGATTCTTTGGGTATATATTTGCTTCTGTATGTCTTCAAGAATAGGTTCCGTGTTGATTCCAGGCTTAGAATATTTCATGATCATTTCTGACACTTTATTCCAATATTCTAAACCCTCCAAAGTGTCGGTAGAATATGACTTACCCTGGACAGCACTTGATGGCCAGCCATTAGGAACTGTTATCCAATCATTTATATCAAAGAAAATTGGATTGGAAAGGACAATGCAACCAATATTTGGATTGTCTTTTAAAGACAGTTTCCTATAGCCGTTAATCTTTTTACAAAAAGTTTGATAGTTTTCTACTCCATTACCTTTTTGAAAAACTTCCCATGCATAGTTTAACGGAAGAATTGAACTAGACGTAAAGAAACCCACTCCTGCTATTTTGTTAATGGGGCTTTTTAGACGAAACAGGAAAGGTGCACCTGGTTGAAGCACATGAAATGTGGAAGAACCTCCCGGTTGCCAGAAGTTGATATCATCTGAGGACAACTGTTTTAGGAAATCGTACCAATCTTTATCAGTGTTACCGATATAGTATTTCATAACCATTCTTGATTGTTTACAAAGTTAGTAAAATTGCAATTACGTTGTATCTCAATAAATTATTATAATAAATCCCTAAAATAATTGACATCATTTGTCACTTGTTTCTTATATTTGTAAGGGTAATATATTATTAAATGTCACTTCCATCCTCTACATATCTACCAATAAATCGTCTCAGCCAAATCTTCAATAAGACTATGGCTACATACAAGTTCTATTGGTTCATATCAATCCTGGAAATATATTCCGAGAAAAACAGCACTAGAATAAACTTGTGGGATATCGTTATAAGAATGGTTGCAAACGCATGGTACCCTATCAACTATTTTAAGTTATCATTTGGCAAAAGTGACTCCATGTATGACGTCGTAAAGGGACTAAAAATATAACCAACATTCCGATAGATGCAGACAAGAGAGATAATCAGCATATTAGAACAAGAACTCAAATGTAATAAGGCAAAAAATCTACATTGATGAGTTAATAGAAATGAATGATAAAAGCTTCTACAAAGTTTTTGAAAAAATATTTTCCCCGCTTGAACAGATTGCTTTGAATATGGGATTTAGGATATGGAAAAGAATTTAGATAATTGCCCATTTTGTCATCTATCAGAAGATATAGAAACCATTTGTGATTCAGATGATTGTATGGTATTTTATGACATATTCCCTGTAAGCAAAGGACACACTTTGATTGTCTCTAAAAGACATATGGCTAATTATTTTGATTTGACAAAAGGTGAAGTTGAGTCGATGCAGCAAATGCTTACCAGGGTCAAGAAAATATTAGATGTCAAATTTCACCCTGACGGATATAATATAGGAGTTAATGTGAATGAGGCTGCGGGACAATCCGTCCTTCACGTTCATATGCATTTGATTCCCAGATATAAAGGAGATGTAGAAAATCCTAGAGACGGAGTGCGAGGAGTGATACCGGAGAAACAGAATTATTGAAGTATTTAAGACGAATCCACATCAATTTGAATATTATTTACAGGACATTATAAACCACCTCATAAAATATGAATAGCAGAAGTGACGTTCATTCTAGGATAGAAATTTGGGAAAAACTATTGCTTGACTTTGGAAAAAGAAATAGGTTATTAAACTTCCACGAATTTAAAAGGTCTGATATTAAAATAATAACACCCTCATACGAAAAAATATATGAAAGGATCGTCGTTAATGAAAAAGAGATTAAATTTCCTTATGCAAAAGAATACTACATTAACAATGAGGGCAAAGAAATATGTAGTGAAATGTTTAAAGGCGATGTCGACACATCTAAACAATCCGTATTTGAATTACAAAAGACCTTAAAGACATTAAGATATCGCGCTATCAGCTCTATGGAGGAACAAGGTATTAACACATTGTACCTTACCTTTGGAATGCTGAAGTGGAAAGATATTGACTATTCAAATGAATTCCAGCTATCGCCACTTATTTTAGTACCAGTTAGATTAACAATTTCCTCCCTTACTTCCCCATTTGTCTTGTCATTAGCAGATGAAGAAATTGTAATTAATCCCACTCTAACTCAAAAATTAAATAATTTAGGGATAGAGATTGATGTATTTGATAGCGCTAAGGACGATATTTGCACATATCTTTCATGTATTAAAGACTTAGTGAAAAATAAGAACTGGGAGGTTGAAAACGATGTCCATCTCACATTGCTATCTTTCCTTAAAATAAACATGTATAGAGATATAAAAGAAAATGAAGAAAAACTGATTGGGAATAATTTTATATCTGCATTATGCGGGAATGGCGGGCAATTTACAATTCCGCAAGAATATATTGATTTTGACCATGATAATAAAATCAAACCCATAGATTCATTTCAGGTCTTAGATGCCGATTCTAGTCAACAAGATGCTATACTGCTTTCAAAGAAAGGCTATAGTTTTGTCCTACAGGGTCCCCCAGGGACAGGTAAAAGTCAGACAATTACGAATATTATTGCTGAAGCTATCGCTAATGGTAAAAAGGTGCTTTTTGTATCTGAAAAGATGGCTGCATTACAAGTTGTATACAAAAGGCTAAAGAATGTCGGATTATCAAATTTTTGCTTATCGTTACATAGTTATAAAGCTAATAAAAGGGATATATTACAAGACATTTCTAATTCAATAAGTCAAAGCAAAGTGGTTGTATCTAGTTCAGCTATTACTGACCTGCAAATGCTAGAAAGAAAAAGAGAATTGTTAAATGAATATCAAAAGGAACTACATACCAAGTATTCAAAGCTTAATCTAAGTTTATTTGAAGTATATGGTAAACTTGCGGGATATTCGAATAATGTTCCTGACGTAATATTTAATGTTGATAACATACTTCAGCTCTCAACGCAAGACTTAGAGGATAGAGTATTTGTTCTTGATGAATTATCAAAGACAATTGGTAAAAAGAGTGAAGATTATTCTACTAACATATGGCATAATTCTAAAATAGATTGTCTTACGTTTCAATTAAGGCTTGACATTTCATCAAACATATCACAGGTATTGCCCATGCTCCAATCACTGTCATCTTTATTAAAAGAATGTCATAACACACTTGGTCTGCACTCCACTCTTTCTATTGAAGATGCTAAATACCTAATTACTATTTTGGAATTCATTAGGAATTGTCCAGGTTTCCCTACAAACTGGGTTTACAATGCTGATTTATCAAAACGAATAAAAAAAGCATATGATAGGGAATACCAGACGAAAGAAGTGTTTGAATTAACCAAGAAAGTTTCTGGAAAATATTTTCAAAATATTTTCAAACAAGACGGCAAAGCATTATCGACAAAACTACAGATATACAACGACTTTAATAAATATATTAGGAATGGTGTTGATAAAGAGATATACATTAGTGAAGTTAAACTGCACCTATTACCATTGATTAAGGAAAATTTTGAGAAGCTAAAAAGTGCGTCAGAAAAAGCTAAAAACATATCTATTCTTTTAGATTTAAGGCTTAATAACAAAATAAAGGATATCACATCATTATATAAAATTACAACAATTATACGAGCAGATTTTTATCCTACTGATGAGTGGCTTATAAAAGATAATCTGCCGAAAGTTAAACTTATCCTTGATCAATTTGAAGACAATGTAAAAAAGAGGAACAATCTGTGTAGTAAAATATTGTCAACATGTGATGACAATATTTTCAAAATAGATTACTACCCTATTCTACAACGTTTTAGAGATTATTATAATGAATCGGTATTTAGGCGCATAGGTAAAGAATACAGAAATGACATCAAACAAGTAAAAGAGAATTATATATCAAAATCGAGACTACGTTTCAAAAATACATATTTGCTTTTAAACGACATTAATACTCTTCATAAAATAGATGCCGATATAAATAATAGTAAAGAATTACACATAAAGTATTTTGGTAAAAGATATGATTCGGTTAATACACAATTTGATAAAATTAGACATGAAATTGCCCTTTATGAACAATTACTAGATGTCTGTAAAGAATTTAGTGTAACGCAAAAATTCAATGAAATAATTACCTGCAGACCAATCTCAGTATTGACTGAGTTAGAAGATTATAACGGAACGTTTTCCAATCTAGATATCAATCGTATTATCTTGAGCATTAACAATATCCTGTCATTTAATTTCACATCTGAAACAGATTATAATACTTTTTTTTTACAAGTAGGAGGATTTATTCAAAATACTGAGTCTTTTATTGACACATGTGATCAAATCAACTCATGTAGACTTGTGGCTGGAAATCACATTGAACTATTGACGGAAATAAAGCAGTTAGAACGTTTGCAGACACTATCGTACGACTTTGAATCCAATAAAGATCAACTATCATTAGAGTTTAACCCTTACTTTAATGCAATGTCAACAGATTGGACGAAGTTGATTGAGGTATTAAAATATGCATCGGAACTAAAATGCTTTATTGAGGAGCATCAACTGCCATATGAGTTTGTTTCGAAAGCATGCACTAATCATGATTTCGTTTCAAATTGTTGCGTCCTGTACGAAAATCTTACCAGTATAAAAAATCAAATAGAACAGCCACTCAAGTGGATATTAAACCTATTCTTTGACAATTCTGAATTAAACAAAACAAATGTAGATGATTTAATTAATAGGCTTATAAAATGTAAAGATCGAATGGATTTACTGGAAGAATGGGTAGACTATCAATCAAACATAAAAAAATGTATTAGTTTTAACTTAGGAGAGTTTGTTAATAAAATATCTGAAATTCATATTGATCCAGTCAATATTGTACCCGCATATCTTAAGAGAGTATTCTCAATCTGGATAGATGCAGCTTTAGAGCATTTTACAGAAGTTCGATCATTTAGACGAAATATTCATGATCAGAATATTGAAGAATTTAAGGAATTAGATATTGAACAATTTAAAATCGCACAAGCGCGCATAAGAGAAAGAGTGGTCCGCGGCATTCCTGATTTTGACGCAATTACGTCAAGTTATGACCAAACAGGCATTCTAAAAAGAGAGCTAAATAAACGTAGTAGGCTTATGCCATTAAGAAAGCTTCTACATGAAACAAAAGATGTCATAAAAGTCATTAAACCTTGTTTCATGATGTCACCATTATCAGTAAGCATCTTTATTGACACAAAAGACTATGATTTTGATATGGTTATTTTTGATGAGGCCTCTCAAGTACACACAGAGGACGCTATAGGAGCTATAATTAGGGGTAAACAGATTATTATTGCCGGAGATACAAAGCAATTACCACCGACTAATTTTTTTGTAAATAGTTTAAATAATGAAGATTTTGACACCGACGACAGTAGCCATGATGATTACATAGGTGCTTTTCAGTCAATATTAGAAGAGGCTCAAACCATTCTGCCAGAACGTAGTTTAAAATGGCACTATAGAAGTAAGAATGAAGGTCTAATAGCTTTTTCAAATATCAAAATTTATAACACCTCTCTCATTACTTTTCCCTCAACCATTGAGATGGAGAAAGGCTGTGGTGTCGAATATGTATATGTTAAAAACGGAACATATGATAGAAGTGGCAAAAGGAACAATGTAGTTGAAGCAAAAAGAGTAGCAGAATTAGTTTTTGAAAGTTTTGAAAAAGACCCGAATAGATCCATTGGCATTGTAACATTTAGTGAGGCTCAATATCAGACAGTTGAGACAGCCATAAGGCAGATGCGCTTATCCAATAGAAATTATGAAAGTTTATTCTCAGAGGATAGAGATGAACCATTTTTTATTAAGAATTTGGAAAATGTTCAGGGTGATGAACGTGATACCATTATCTTCAGTATTGGATATGCCAAGGATGGTAACAACATCATGCACATGAATTTTGGACCTTTAAATAAGGACGGAGGGGAGAGACGTTTAAACGTTGCTATCACAAGGGCAAAATACAACATTAAACTTGTTGGTTCTATTGTTCCTGAAGATATTGACATTGAATCAACGACTTCTGAAGGAGTAAAATTATTACGCTCATATATAGATTACGCAATAAGAGGTATTGATGCTATTAAAAATGAAATTACAGAGGATGCAATGGCATCATGTGAATCCCCATTCGAAGAATCTGTATACAATTTTTTGTCTTCAAAAAATTATATTGTTGTTAGACAAGTTGGCTGTTCGGGGTTTAGAATTGATATGGCCATCAAGGATCCAAGTAACAATAGTAAATATGTACTCGGGATAGAATGCGATGGTGCTACATATCACTGTTCTAGAACGGCTAGAGAAAGGGACAGACTTAGACAAGATGTCTTAGAAAACATTGGGTGGACAATTTATAGAATTTGGTCTACAGATTGGATAAAAAACCGCAATTTTGAAGAACAACGGCTATTAAACGCTGTAAATCGTTCTATAGCCTCTAGTATGACTTTATTCAGTACACAAGCAGATGTTAAACGAAATAATTTTTTTAAAAAAAATATAGAAATTGAAATTAGCGATTCACCTAATAATAACTCAGAAAACGCATATGGATTTCTACCATATACAAATGGTCAGGTAGATACATGTTATACTAAAGAGGATGTATCCAACAATTTAATAAAATACATACGTAGCACACAACCAGTACATATTGATGAAATTTGTAAGGCTTTCAAGGGTGTTTTTGGTAATAAGAAGGTAACGTCAAAAATCAAAAACAACATACAGTACTACTTAAAAAATGATTTAGTAAATCAAGTATCAATAGTTTGCGATTTTGTAACAACGAAAAATTTTGACTACAAAAAGGACCTCAAGGTTAGAATAAAAAACAGTAATACAAGCTATATTAGAACAATAGAACACATCTGTGATGATGAAATTAAAAAAGCTATGGTAGTTATAAAAGAGAGTAGTTTTGGAATAAAGAGAGAAGGTTTATTTTTAACTATAGCGAAAATATTTGGATATAAACGTCTAAATGACAGCTTATTCGAATATTTAAATCACATATATTCAAGACTTGTCGAAAACGGAACAATAACCGGTGATTAGTATATGAAGACAACGATTAAAAATACACTATTTTAAATAATAAATTATAGTTTAAGCAAATTTATAATGATGATGCATGCGCTCTTCGCAGGCTGCTAAGCGTTGCGCCACATAGCAGCGCAGTGCCTTGTGGTTCAAGCGGCTACCGCCGCGAGGATGCACGCTCTCTTCGGTCGCGGGCCTGCGGCCTGGGGACTGGATCTTTTTAGAAAGGTTATCGGCATAATGATTGTGAAAAAATGATTGTATATTTGAACTAATAACATTAAAAAACTATCGAGATGAAAAAGAATATTACATATACGATTGTAGCAATAGTTGTGGTGATTTTAGCAATGGTGCTTCTGCATGGGTTTTGGGCGGCACTGATTGTGGCGATTTGCGGTGGATTTTTGATTGATAAGTTGCTGGAAATGACGCATAAGAATACGACTACTGGGAATGCGGTGATTGCTTCTTTGATTGGGATTGCGTTTTTCTTTATTGCACTGTCAACAGCTAAAGGAGAGATTGTTTGCGGAACTATCGTGGCTGTTGTTGGGATGATTGATCTGATTTTGAGTTTTAAAAATAAATAAAATGAACACACAAGTTGAACAATATCTTAACGCTCAGAAAGCCCGTGAGGCTAAGGAACGCGCAGACAGGAAGGAGGCCCACCTTATTAGATTGGGTCTGATTGATCATGAGAAATCTACTAAGGATGAGATATTTCCCGTTGAGACTAGTGATGAGGAGTATGCAGATATTTGCAAGTACAGCCCTGAGGTTGAGGAGGTTGCACCTGTGATTAAGAAATCGGCAGAGATTACTATGAAGACTATCGCAGTTATTGTTTGCATTTTTGGAATTATTCTGTCCGTTGGTTGTTTGATTGCCGGGGTAATTCTGACTAAAACAGGGGATTATAATCAGCTGTTGATTGGCTGCGGATGTTTTGCAGTATGTCTGTTTAATCTTCTGCAGACTTTAACGGTGTGGTCCTTGCTTAAAGTGTTTGCAAATATATCATTAACTGTCAAGAAGATAGAAGTTAAAAAATGACAAAAGCCATGAAAAAGATTTTTACTCTGTTGCTGATTTTGCTGCCAATCTTTTGTATGGGACAAACCAATAAGGAGAAACAGGCGGCTATGGTTAAGGGGTCTGTAGAGAGCGGAAATGTGTATGTACATGTGAGACAGGTTATTCCCCTATCCATGAGGATGAAGGATGTTTCTACGGATAGTTACTCTTTTAAGTTGAAGGACAGGAAGCTGACGTGTTACTTGCCTTATTTTGGAGCTTCTCATACGGCTATTATTGGAACTGATGACACTGGTATTAAGGCTGAGGCTGTGCTGGTGAATGTGAATAAGGAGTTTAATGCCAAGAAGAAGTGCTGGTGGCTGACGTTTGCTTTTGAGAATGTTAACCTGCATGAGCAGATTAACTGCAGGGTGCAGATTTTCTATAACGGGCAGACGTATATTAAGATGCAGCCTACTGGAAGGGATAGTATTCTGTATCAGGGAGAAGTGGAGAAGCAGGAAGAGTAATTGCGCTGCTTTTTGGTTCACGCGGCTACCGCCGCGGAGATACACGCGCTCCGCGCGGTAAAAAAACGCGAGCGTTTTTATCAAAAGATTATTAATAATATTGCTATTACTATTACATAAAGCTGTCGAGATGAAAAAAATATTATTTGCAGTTTTGGCCTTACTGATGCCAATGTGCGCTTTTGCACAAAAAGCTGATACTGTCGCTGTTAAAGATACAGTCATCCATATTTATCAGATGGTGCCGTTGTCCCAGCCGATGAGCAATGTGACTACGGATGCGTTTTATTTTGGGTTTGCGAATAACAAATTGTCTTGTTTGCTGCCGTATATTGGCTCTTCTCATACGGCAATGATGGGAGGAACAACTGAATCTGGCATTAGGGCGAATGGCGTTGAAATGAAGCATGTTAAGAGGAAGTTTAATGTTAAGAAAGGCTATACAGAGCTGATATTTTATTTTACTAATGAGGCAAGGGGTGAGACAATCAGCTGTACGGTAAGGATTTATAATAACGGAATTGCTTCTGTTCAGATGCAGCCGCCAGGAAGGGATTTTATAAAGTATAACGGACAATTGGGAAATTGACATGAAAAAGAGCGCAGTTATTTTGGCACTGATATTTTTGCCGGTGTTGTGCTCCGGCCAGACAAAGAATTCTGTTGCTTCTTTTGAACCGTTGTTTGTGAGAATTGAACAAGTTATCCCACTGAATATTGCTGCAAAAAATACTATTTCGGATGGGTATTTTCTTCAAATTGAAAATGATACATTGACTTGTTACATGCCTTATTTTGGGAATTCAAGGACTGCTATGCTGGGGAGGACTGGCAACGGAGTTAAAGCCGACAAACAGAAAATTAAAATTGACATGAAATACAACGCAAAAAAGATGGTGTATGATGTCTGGTTTAATTTTAAGAATGAAGATATTGGAGAGGCAGTTGCGTGCAGTATAAAAATTTATGATAACGGATTGGTTCACATAGGAATTGAATCAAACTACAGAGATTTTATCTCTTATGACGGTCAAAGAGTGGAAAAATTGCAAAGAAAAAAATAACTATGGTGGGAAAGTATAAAGTTGTGACTTTGTGCGGAAGCACCAAGTTTAAGGATGAGTTTATGCGAGCCCAGAAGGAGCTGACACTCAAAGGGTTTATAGTGATTACCGTTGGCCTGTTTGGGCACAGCGGGGATGATGAGGCGTGGACCGTAGGAACCAAGGAGATGCTGGATGATATGCATAAGCGGAAGATTGATATGGCGGATGAGATTTTTGTGATTAACGTGGGCGGGTATATCGGCAGCAGTACGCGGGGTGAGATTGAGTATGCTATGGCGCACGGGAAAGGAATAAGTTACCTACAAAAAGTTTCCTTGTAAAAAGGAAACTTTTTGTATATTTGTCCTTATGAAAAGGAAAGAAATAATACAAGCGCTTATTGCCACTAAACAGGCTGAAATACCTTTTAGTGTGAATACCAGAGAGTTAAAGCTTCCTCTGCAGGTGGAAAAGATAATAACTATTCCAGGGGTAAGGCGCTGCGGCAAATCTTCATTGATGATGTTAGCCATAAATGAACTTATAGCAAAAGGCGTTGATAAGAAAAAAATTCTATGGCTAGGTTTTGACGACGAGCGTCTGTATGACATGACAACTAGCGAACTAGATGAAGTTATAACCGCATACTCAGAAATGTTTCCCGATATTCCAATCAGGGAAGTTTATATGTTTTTTGACGAGATACAGATAATTGAAAAATGGGAATTATTTGTATTGAGACTATATAAATCATACTGCAAAAATATTTATATATCAGGCAGTAATGCATTTCTATTATCCGGTGAGTTATCTTCCGCACTACGCGGTTGGCCAATAGAATATAACGCATACCCATTGTCATTTAAAGAATTTTGCAACTTTAAAAAAGTTGATTTTGCATCGTACACAGAAAATGGCAAAGCCAAAATCAAAAAAAACTTTGGCGAATTTAACAACAGGGGCGGATTCCCTGAAATTGTGTTAACTAAGGAAAACTCCCTAAAAGACACAAAATTACAAGGGTACTTTAACACAATGTTATTTAGAGATTTAGTGGAGCATTATAAGATATCTAATCCAGAAATAGCCAGATATTTCATAAAAAGGATTATGGCAAATATCGGAAGTCCTACTTCTATTCTTAAAATTTATAGGGATATAAAATCTCAAGGACATGCAGTCGGCAAAGAAATGTTGTATGAACTTTCTGAACATATTTGTTCAATATTCATGTTCTTTAAAATACCAAGATATGCAAGGTCCCTAATAAAAGAAGAAAACTCTTTACATAAATACTACTGCATAGATAACGGATTAAGGAATTCTGTGATAATACCCCAAAATGATGACAATGGCAAATTACTAGAAAACAGCGTATTCTTATATTTAAAACGTAATTGCTCGCCCACAGATAAAATATATTATTATTCAGGGAAAAATGAATGTGATTTTGTGATGCAAAACAGGGACAAAATAAGTAGCCTAATACAAGTAACATGGGACATGCACACAGAATCTACACGTAACAGAGAGTTAAATGGAATTTTAGAGGCAAGTAAGATAACTGGCTGTAAAAATTTGACAATAGTAACTAATGATGATGAAGAGATTATAAAAATTAATAATCTGGATATCAATGTCGTACCTGCATGGAAATGGTTGCTTAGGAAATAAGCAGAAACACACAGTTTGCTTTGCAAACTGTGAAGCGTTACGCCACAAAGCAGCGCAACGCCCTGTGGTTCACGCGGCTACCGCCGCGGAGATACACGCGCTCCGCGCGGTAAAAAAACGCAAGCGTTTTTTTACTTGTGAGCTTTATACGTTTTTTACTTTTTAATTTTATACGTTTTTTTACTTGTGAGTTATTAAGTTAAGTTAATAAATAAGTTTATGGACCAACCTAAAATTGAGAGAGTTCTGCGGCTGATGAAGATGCTGACAGGTAATTTGAATTATACGGTGGAGGATATTGCGGAACGGCTGGAGATTGATAAGCGTTCTGTTTATAGGTATATCGATACGTTTAAGGAGGCGGGGTTTGTTGTGCAGAAGGAGAGTGGTATTTACCGTCTTAGTAAGGAGAGCCGCTTTTTTAAGGATATTTCTCAGCTTATTCACTTTTCCGATGAAGAGGCGTATGTGGTTAATTCTCTGATAGATGGGCTGACTGATGATAATCTGATGAAGCAGATGCTGAGGCGCAAGCTGGCAAGCGTTTATAACTGCACCAATATGACTGAGATTGTAACCCATGGGGCACAGGCCGAGTGCGTAAATGTACTATCTGAAGCCATAAATAATAAAAAGCAGGTTATCCTAAAGCACTATGCCTCATCTAATTCCAAGGAGGTTCGCGACAGGTTTGTGGAGCCGTTTGGTTTTACGGCAAATTATGTTGAAGTTTGGTGCTATGACTGTGAGGCTAAGGCCAATAAGCTGTTCCGAACCGCCAGAATACTCTCAGTGGATGCTACTGCCAAGAACTGGAAGCATGAGAATGAGCATAAGGTTGGTTTTGTAGATATATTTAGGATAAGCAGTTACAGGCAAATAAGAGTGCAGCTGCAGCTTGGCGTAATGGCGCATAACCTATTGCTGGAGGAGTTTCCTCTTGGTGAAAGAGACTGTACCCCTATTGACTCAAATCACTGGATGTTAGACACTAAAGTCTCTTCCTACACCGGTGTTGGCCGCTTTGTGATTGGTCTTATGGATGATATAAAGATTATAAGCTCCCAGGGACTAGAGAAGTACGTAAAAGATTTTGCATCCAAGTATATAACAAGCATATAGTAAGCGCGATTCCCTTATGAAGTGCAACTGCTTGAATCAGCTGATATAATTATTATATTTGCGACCGATTTTTAAATGAAAGTACAGATAAGTCATATTGTTTGCTTTGCGGTTACAATTGTAATGGTGCTGGTTGTAAGTCATTTTGCAACAGCAGCATCTGAGGCTATTCTTATTGCTGAACCGGATAGTCTGGAAACCACGGTTGGAAATAAAGACGGGAGCATCAAAATGATTGAACCTCCATATTCTTCTGTTGCGGAGGTTATTACAAGTTCAGCTGCAGCGGGAGGTGATGCAAGGGTGCAGAGGGTGCAAAGTTCCCAATTTAGTTCCGATATGAAAGGATTGTTGAAAACACTTGCTGCAAGAGACTCCAGAAAATCTGATAACCAAGAGATTATATCTGCGCAATTACAGAGTCTGGTATTGCACAATCCTATAAATGAGTATTACATTTATACGTTAAAAAAAGTCAGAGTCTAAAATAAATTTGTATAGACAATCAGCTAAGCTTCTGGCAAAAAAATAAAAATTCAGGTTTGTTAATAGCTTGGGGTTTAGCAAATTATGTTTTACTCACAAATTTATTTTTTATTTACAATGACACAGACAATAGAGAATGAAAGCGTATTAACTTTCACTCATCCTTATTTAATTAAGAAAGAGAAAGGCGGGATAGGCAAGTTATTTGGCGGCAGTTCAATGGCTTACCAACCTACCGGCAGCGAGATTAAGAAACAAAGAGTTTGCTTCAATATGGAGGATATTACTCCGCTTGCAAATATGCTTGCAGAATGCCAATTTCCGGAATCACCTAATTTTAAGGCAAATCCGGCAGCAGACAGCGCACGCATGGAAGTCCTTTATTCTAAAGACAACCAATTTGCTGCAGTACAATTATTCCAGTATATTCCATTTGAATATCAGATTTTTAGTCCCATTCATATTTACACTAATCAAGAAGCCGTTGCTTTTTTGAATTTTATGAACGCTATTAAGTAAAATACTGACTATCTATTAAAAGATAAAAATCATTAAATGTCCAATGAGGCGGCTAAAATTTAGCCGCCTCATTTTTTGCCTTTGAAATTCTTGGTTTTAGCTAATACTTTTCTTTTTTTATTGCACTAATATTTATAAATTTGTGCGCTTTTTGAAAGAAAAAGTTGAAATACTAACATAGATTTTTCAAATAAACTAAATTTAAATACGAATAATGAGTAAGATTACTTCCCCGGAAGATCTGCTAAAAATCAAAAATGATTACGCAGAACGGATGAAATTAAGAGAAGAAGCTCAAGATGTGACACCTGCTAAGGTTAGCGGCTTAAATACGGGCACAAAGAAAATTCAAATTCTTTGCTGTTCGTCTGTTTGCTGTCTATCTTCTAAGAGCGGCGAAATTGCAGACAAATTCTGTCAATTAGCCAAAGAGCAGAATGTTACTGACAGAGTGGACGTTATTAGAACAGGATGTTTTGGATTTTGTGAAAAAGGTCCCAACGTTAAAATTGTCCCGGATAACACTTTCTACACAGAAGTTAAACTTGATGATGTAGATGAGATTTTTAAGACTCATATTTTAGGTGGCAAACGTGTTGACCGGCTGCTATTTGAGGATCCAAAAACGCATAAACGCATACCAGATTCAAAGGATATGAATTTCTATCGCAAACAAATGCGCATTGCTCTTAGAAACTGTTGTTTTATTGACCCTGAGGACATTAAGGAATACATAGCTCGCGACGGCTACATGTCACTTGCCAACTGTATTAAGAAAATGACTCCTAAAGAAGTCATTGAGGTTGTTAAGAAGTCTGGTCTTAGAGGACGCGGCGGTGCAGGTTTTCCTACAGGAATGAAATGGGAATTTGCATCAAAATCTGTGAGCGACGTTAAGTACGTTGTCTGCAACGCCGATGAGGGTGATCCTGGAGCATTTATGGATCGTTCCATAATGGAGGGCGACCCTAACTCAATTATTGAGGCAATGGCAATTTGCGGATACGCCATAGGCGCAGAAAACGGATTGGTATACATAAGGGCAGAGTATCCATTAGCTGTAAAGAGGTTAAAAATTGCAAGAGAGCAAGCTCGCAAACTTGGTTTGCTTGGCAAGAATATCTTTGGAAGTAATTTTAATTTTGATATTGACATTCGCTACGGAGCCGGCGCATTTGTGTGCGGAGAAGAGACTGCACTTATCCACTCTATGGAAGGAAAACGAGGAGAGCCTACTCTTAAGCCACCATTCCCAGCAGTTAAAGGTTATCTTGGCAAGCCAACCAACGTAAACAACGTTGAGACATTGGCTAATATCCCCCCTATCTTCCTAAATGGACCTGATTGGTTCAATAAGATCGGCACAGAGAAATCCAAGGGAACCAAAGTATTTGCATTAGCAGGAAAGATTAATAACCAAGGACTTGTAGAAGTTCCAATGGGAACTACATTGAGAGAGGTTATTTACGATATTGGAGAAGGTATTAAGGGCGGAAAGAAATTTAAATCAGTACAAACCGGAGGTCCTTCTGGAGGCTGTTTGACTGAAAAAGACTTGGATACCCCTATTGACTATGACAACCTTATGGCTGCAGGTTCAATTATGGGTTCCGGCGGAATGATTGTGATGGATGAGGATGATTGCATGGTTGCGATAGCAAAATTCTACTTGGAATTTATTGTTGGCGAATCTTGCGGAAAATGTACTCCTTGCCGTGTCGGCAATAAAAGAATGCTTGAAATCCTTAACAGAATTGTAGACGGAAAGGGAAACATGGATGACCTTAAAAAGATGCGCACACTTGCTAATGTTATTAAAGACTGTGCGTTGTGCGGTTTGGGCCAGACATCTCCAAACCCTGTTCTTTCTACTCTGGACAATTTCTATGATGAGTATGTTGCTCACGTAAAGGACAAGACCTGTCCTGCAAAACATTGCCAGAATCTGCTTACATATACTATTAATCCTGAGAAGTGCCAAGGATGTACAGCATGTGCAAAAACTTGCCCGGGTAACGCAATCGTCGGTACTCCAAGAAAACCACACACTATTCTTCCAGACAAATGCATCAAATGCGGTATGTGTATGAGCCGCTGTAAATTTGGTGCAATTTCAGTTTGTTAATATTTGAGAAATCATGGAAAAAACAGTTACATTAAAAATAGATAAACACACAGTCACCGTTCCGGAAGGAACGATCGTCCTTGATGCTGCAAAGAAAGTTGGCGTTGATATTCCTACTCTTTGCTACATCAACATGGAAGGAACAGCAGTAAAGAGCAATCCGACATCCTGCAGAATTTGCGTTGTAGAAATTGAGGGAAGAAAGAATCTTGCACCGGCTTGTGCAACAGCATGTACAGAAGGGATGATTGTACGCACCAGCACAACAAGAGTTCTGAATGCCAGAAGAATTGTTGCTGAGCTTATTCTTTCTGACCACCCTAACGAGTGTCTTGTTTGCCCTAAGAGCGGAAAATGCGAATTGCAAAAACTTGCTCAGAGGTTCAATATAAGGGAGATGCCGTTTGCAGGCGGCGAACTGTCGCAGAGAACAAAAGAGGTTACAGCTGCCATTGTTAGAAATATGGACAAATGTATCCTTTGCCGCAGATGTGAAAACGTTTGTAACAATGTTCAGACAGTTGGAGCCCTTGGTGCAATTAAGAGAGGTTTCAATACAATGATTGCTCCCGCATTTGAAAGGAACCTTGCTGACAGTGAATGCACATATTGCGGACAGTGCGTAGCAGTTTGTCCTACAGGTGCTTTGAGCGAACATGATTATACAAACAGACTGTTGGATGACCTTGCCGATTCTGATAAAATAGTTATAGTACAAACAGCGCCGTCTGTCAGAGCAGCTCTTGGAGAGGAGTTTGGACTGCCTGCCGGAACGCTTGTTACAGGCAAAATGGTTGCAGCTCTTAAAGAACTTGGATTTGCAAAAGTGTTTGATACTGACTTTAGTGCGGACCTTACTATTATGGAGGAAGGTGCAGAAATTATTGACAGACTTACACATTTTTTAAATAAAGACAAACTTGTAAGACTTCCTATTCTTACATCTTGCTGTCCTGCATGGGTCAATTTCTTTGAGAAACAATTCCCTGATATGCTAGATATTCCATCGACGGCAAGAAGCCCTCAACAGATGTTTGGCTCCATAGCCAAAACATGCTGGGCGGAGATGATGGGTATTCCTAAAGAGAAACTTATTTGCGTCTCTATAATGCCATGTCTTGCTAAAAAATATGAGTGCTCAAGAGAGGAGTTCAAAAAGGACGGAGTTCCAGATGTTGACTATTCTTTGTCTACAAGAGAGCTTGCAGAACTTATTAAGAAAGCCAACATTAATTTCAACTCTCTTCCAGATGAAGACTTTGATCAGCCCCTTGGCGAATCAACAGGAGCAGGTGTTATTTTTGGTGCAACCGGCGGAGTATTAGAAGCAGCACTGCGTACCGTATATGAAGTATATACAAAGAAAAAACTCGCAAACATAAACTTTACGGAAGTCAGAGGTCTGGATGGCATCAAGAAAGCTACAATAGATTTAAACGGTTTTCCTCTGCACGTTGGAATTGCCAACGGACTTGGAAATGCGCGCAGACTTTTGGAAGAAATCAGAACCGGAAAGAGCGAGTATCATGTCATTGAGATTATGGCGTGTCCCGGCGGCTGTATCGGTGGAGGCGGACAACCACAACATCATGGTAATGTAGAGATTCTAAAGGCAAGAACAGCAGCTCTTTATAAAGAAGATGCAAACAAAAAACTGAGAAAGTCTCATGAGAATCCTTACATAGTTAAATTGTATGAAGAGTACCTTGGCAAACCTCTAAGCGAGCAGGCTCACAAGCTTCTTCACACTCATTATTTTAACAGAGCAGAAAACGAATAAGTTATGACAGAAGTAAAAGCAAAAATATCTCCTTCAGCTTTGATTAAAGTTGAGCAGATTTGTGAAAAGCATGGAAATAAACCGGGCGAGCTTATCAACATTCTTGAAGAAATACAGGCAACTATAGGTTTTCTTCCGGAAGAAGTTCAGGGAGTTGTTGCACATAAGCTTAAAGTCCCCGTATCAAAAATAAATGGAGTTGCTACGTTCTATACATTTTTCCGAACAAGTCCAAAAGGAAGACATAGAATTTCCATTTGTCTTGGAACAGCTTGCTACGTAAGGGGTTCTGAGAAGAATTTGGATGAAGTTAAAAGAGTGCTTGGAATAGAAGTCGGAGATACAACTCCGGACGGCAAGTTCTCTCTAGATTGCCTGCGTTGCATTGGAGCATGCGGACTTGCTCCGGTTATGATGGTTGATGAGCAAGTTTATGGCAGACTTCAGGCTACAGAAATTAGAAAGATACTAGAGTCCTATGACTAGAAAGTGTTAGTATCCATCGTTTTGCTAAAAAAAGCAGTCAGTAAAAACTGACTGCTTTTTTTTTTACAAGCAATAAACACCGCTTAAAAAATTATTAATAATCTTACTGTTGATATTTATATAAGTTGTTGTAAATACTCTGCAAAATAGCCTTCCCTTTCATTTGTCTTGCAGCCTGAGCATTTGAATTTCCCCTCTCAGTCACAACACTTTTAGCGGCTAAATCATAAGAAGTTACGCCTGTTGAATCTCTGAACACAAACCCATTGTTATAGCAGGAGAAAGCAAACGGGTATTTGCCGTAAGCTCCCGACAGTATATTTCTGCTATATATAAAGTTCTCATGTGAGAGCCCCATTTGAGCCAGCAAAGTTGCGGCAATATCACTCTGATTCATAAACTTGCTAATAACTCTGGGATTGCCCTTAACTGCTCCCCCTATCCACAACATTGGACACTTAAAATAATCCGGATTACTGTCCGCCATATTATAAGTTATGTTATGGTCTGGTACTAAGATAATTAGCAAATTATCCCAAAGAGGAGAGGCTTTTAACTGCTTAATAAATTTTCCAAGGCAGTCATCCGTGTATGCGGCCGCATTGTAAACTTCATCTGGTAATCTATGATAAGGAACGGTAAACGGTTCATGGCAGCTTAACGTTAAAAAGACTGAGAACCAAGGTTTTTCACCAGAACCCGCAGTTAAGTTGCTCTTGCGATGAAGCAAGTCTTTTGCAAGGTATGCAAAAGTAATATGATCATTAACACCCCATGAATTTGTCTTGCGTTCCTCTTTGGTAAAGTTTACATCAGCCGTAATCTTTTGGAAATCCATATTAACCAAATAGCCTTTGGTGTTTGTAAAATTCACATCTCCTCCATACAGAAAATCTGTTGTATATCCTTGTTTTACAAGTTCATGCGGCAGACTTGGAAGAGCCCTGACAATGATTGGCATCTTCATCAAAGAGACAACCGGGAGTGCAGGATATCCGCTGAAAATACTTACAGTTCCGCGGTCCGTTCTGTAACTGTTTCCATAAAAATTGGAGAAGAATATTCCCTCTTTTACAAGGGCATTATAATTAGGGGCAACATCAGCGGGAGCACCAAGCGCCTCTATGAATCTTCCTCCAAAACTCTCCATTTCAATCAGAAGTATATTGGGACGCTGCGTCTTTAAAAGCGTGTCTGTCAATGGAGTAGAAGTCTGTAATGCTGTGGCTGCAAAAGATTTTACACCTGTTCCCGCAGCAGGATATAATTCTCTTATAACTGAATCAAAATCATCAGGTTTTAAAAATCTGTACTGCTTGGAGAAATCCTCGCTCTTCCCTATTGAGGAAAGAAGACTAAAGGCCGGATTCACTGCACTATGATTAAGATACTGATCTTCTGAAAAATAGGCACGTCCAACATTCATTGTTGATTCCTTTGCGCCGCCGCGTATTGCCAAGAACAACAGACCGCCGCAACACAGTATGACCAACGTTCTCCACACTTTGCGCTCAGGAGATTTTTCTGTTGTGACAAAAGTGTTAGAACATATTCTGGTCTGATGCTCATATATAATATATGCGACAACTAGAATTGCAAGTATTCTTATTACAATGTACCAGCTTGATACGCTGGCCATTGCATCTTTTGGAGAATCTAAATAATTAAAGACAGAAGCATCCAGCTTATAGTGCCAGAAAGGATAAAGAGAAATATCTGCCACAAAAATTATTGCAAGAACTATCGCAACAACAAAATGGTAAGGACGCAAAACCTTGCGCATATTAAAATTGCTGTCAAAAGGCCACCAAATGCTCACCAGAACTCCTAAAAAAGGAATGGCCGTAAGGTATCCGGCAACAGATAAATCCATCGGCAAGCCGTGCCAGATGACAGACATAAATTTGCCAAAGCTGTAGTGAGCAACACCTTCTGTAAAAGCCATAAATAGAGGCTTTTGCACCAAAAACAGAAAAACCCAGCCAACATAGTACTGGATTAAATATTCTAATCTTCTCCTCATAGCGAGTGCAAATTTAATAAAAGAGCAGCAAATACTTACTCAGCCATTTGCAAGAAATCTAAATAATCAAAGAGATTTAAAACCGCAAGGACTAAAATAGCAAAGCAATTTGCTTTGCTGAAACATTTGCAATTTCAAAAGATTTGCGTAATTTTGTTGCGTAGTTAGAGAAAGAATAATGTCAGTTTCATCAAACGCGCTGTTGCGACATATAACAATAGATGCATGTCTTAGAGATGCAAGCCGGAAGTATACGCTTCTAGATTTAATTGAGGCCTGCACTGACGCCATCAAGGAGAACAGCAAGATTAAACTAAAGGATCATTTTGTAGTATCCACCCGTACAGTGCAGTTGGATTTACAGTTCATGAGAGACAAAAAGCGCGGATATAATGCGCCAATTGTAGTCTATGAACAGAAATACTATAAGTATAAAGATCCCGCATATTCCATTGGCAATGCAAACGTAAAGCAAACCAACCTGGAACCTCTTTCTGATATTGCAGAAACTTTACTCAGATATACAAGAATAGATGGGATGGAATCTCTGAAGGGTTCCGTAGAACTGATTCAGGAAGTTATTGATACAAAGGTTAATGGAGGAAGCAAGCTGATTGCGTATCAGCCTGAGATGAATCCGTCGGGAGGACAATTTTTTGATATTGTAAAGGATGCTACAATTCACCGCAAGGTGCTTAGTTTGAACTGCACGGAGGCTTTAAGTTCCGCAGCGGAGCAAGTAATTTTCTACCCGCTTTATATGAAGGAGTATTTGAGCCGCTGGTACGTTGTTGGTTATGAGGATGGCAAGGAGGGTTACCACGTAATTCCGCTGGAGAGCATATCAAGTTATTCTTACGCAATTCTCCCATTCCCTCCTAATTATAGTTTTGATTCTGACGGTTACTTCAAAAATATAATAGGAGTTACTAAACCGGCGGGGACTTTAAAACAAGAGATTACTTTAAGGGTCGGCAGTGCGCTTGTACCGTTTGTGACGCTTAATCCGCTCCATTCCAGCCAGAAGCTGGTAAGTAAGGAAGAAAACGGTGATTGCGTCTATAAGATTAGCGTTATCCCAAATGAAGAATTTTACAGGCTAGTATTTGAAAATCAGCCAAATGTCGCAATAATAAGTCCTAAGTCCACGGGTGTTGCGGCAAATGAAAAAATGAGGGATATTATGAAGGAGTTGCCAAGTTATGAAGAAGAGCAGGCAAAGCCTAAAAAAGAGCCCAAGAAAAAGAAAGAATCCAAGAATGAGCCGGATTTGTTTGGAGGGCTGTTTTAACTTTTAAAGAAATGAAAAGAAAATTTTTAGTAATAATAGTATTTGTAATTTCCTCTGCGACAGTTCTTTTTGCGCAGAAGAAGAACCCCTATAATCTGGATATCGTAAACTCCGTGCTGTATTACGAGCAGCTTGTTAAGGAGAACCCGGATAATGAACTAATTGATTTGCAAAAGTTTGTACCAAATATAAAATTGGATGTAAGGTATGCGACATCCCATAATTTTACCGGCAAGCCAATCTATACCCACCCGCGCGCTTTTCTTAGGAAGCCCGCCGCAGAAAAATTGCTGGCAGTTCAGAAAGAGCTGAACGCAAAGGGTTTAGGACTTGTTATATGGGATGCCTACAGACCTTACGCAGGCACTTTAAGATTTTTTGAAGTATGTCCCGACAGTACCTTCTGCGCAAGCCCAACTACAGGCTCTATTCATAACAGAGGGTGCGCAGTGGATTTAACGGTGTGTGATTTGAACACCGGAAAATATCTGGACATGGGTACGGACTTTGACTCGTTCTCCGATTCCGCCTTCCGTGCATTTAAGGGTCTGACCCCTACGCAACTCGCTAATAGAAAGATAGTTGAAGATGTAATGGTAAAACATGGCTTTAAACCCCTATCTTCTGAATGGTGGCATTATGATTTGCTGGAAAACAAAAAGTATCCCATCACGGATTTATCTTTTGAGGAATTGGAGGAGATAGAAAATGATTAGGATTGCAGTGCAGGCAAAAGGGCGCCTGAACGAAGACAGCATAAGACTCCTGAATGATTCTGGTATTCAGGTAGATGACAGCAAAAGAAAATTACTCTCCAAGTCAAACAACTTTCCGGTGGAAATTCTATACCTGAGAGATGATGATATTCCGCAGGCTGTTGCCAACGGTATTGCAGACATTGGAATTGTCGGGCTTAATGAAGTCAAAGAGAAGGGTTTTAAGGTAAAAAAGCTATTTGATCTTGGCTTTAGCAAGTGCAGGTTGTCACTTGCTGTCCCCAAGAGTGTAAACTACACAGGGTTGAAATACTTTAACAATAAGAAAGTTGCAACGTCATATCCAAAAATTCTGAAAGAATTTTTCCGCAAAAGCAAGATTAAAGCAAAAATAGAATCTATTGCCGGAAGCGTAGAAATTGCTCCCTCTATAGGAATGACAGATGCTATCTTTGATATTGTTTCAAGCGGCGGAACCCTTGTTTCCAACGGTCTTGTAGAAGTTGAGAAAGTTTTTTATTCAGAGGCAGTTCTTATTGCTACACCTGAACTTGGAAAAGATAAAATGGCAGTGATTAACCAGATGATTTTCCGGTTTAACGCAGTTAAAATGAGCCGCGGCAAAAAGTATGTTCTTGTTAATGTTCCTAATAATAAGATAACTGCAGCCCTTAAAATTATTCCTTGTTTAAAGAGCCCTACTCTTTTACCGCTTGCAGACAAGAATTGGAGTGCCATACATGCTGTTGTGGATGAGGACCTTATATGGGAGAAAGTTGAGCAGCTAAAGAAGATTGGAGCTGAGGACATTCTGGTTCTGAACATGGAGCAAATGATTCTGTAATAGCAGAAATACATTGGCAAATAATATTCTTTAATCCCGGGAGGATTTTCATGAATACAATAAAAATTATTAAGTACCCAGCCAGGACAAAGTGGTCAGGTATCCTAAGAGGCTGCAAATCAATTTGTAGCGACAATGCCGGCATCAGCGGCGCTTCAAATTGCAGCAGCGCTTACGGCAGCTCAGATTTGCAGCGCAGCGTTGCGGAGATTTTAAATGATGTTGCCTTAAGGGGAGACAAAGCCGTAATTGATAATGCCCTAAAGTTTGACAAGATTAAACTTGTTGCCGCAGGAGCAAAAAAATCTTGCGCAGGCAGTAAGTGCGCTAGCATGCAGGTGAGTTCCGCTGAAATTGCAGCGGCTGCACGCAAAGTTCCTGCAACCCTTAAGAAATCTATAGATCAAGCAATTGCAAATGTTAAAAAATTTCATGCCGCACAGGCTGTGAAAGATATAACTATCGAGACTACAGAAGGTGTTGTATGCAACCAAATTAGCGTTCCTATAGAAAAAGTGGGACTTTACATACCTGGTGGCACGGCACCGTTGTTTTCAACCGTTATTATGCTGGCAGTTCCTGCGCGCCTTGCCGGGTGCAAAGAAATTGTAATGTGCACGCCCGCCACCTCTCCCGTTGTTTATTATACGGCTGCAAAATGCGGAGTAACAAATATTTACAGGATTGGAGGAGTTGCTGCTATTGGAGCAATGGCATTTGGAACCGCAACAGTTCCCCGCGTTGATAAGATATTTGGTCCGGGAAACTCTTATGTAACAGCAGCTAAGCAAATTGTTGGCGGAGCTGTTTGCGCAATTGATATGCCGGCCGGCCCGTCTGAAGTAATGATTCTTGCAGATGATTACGCCAAGGCAGAATATGTTTGCGCAGATTTTATGAGTCAGCTTGAGCATGGTCCCGACAGTCAGGCAATTCTTATAACAACCTCACCGGCAATGGCTTCAGCTGTTGCCTTGGAATTTGGAAAGCAGCTCAGCACACTGGAAAGAAAGAGTTACATACTATCATCGGCCGCAAAAAGCAAGATTATTATCTGTCGCACCAGAAAAGAATTGTGGGAGATGGCAAACATGTATGCTCCTGAGCATCTGATAATTTGCACACACAATTACACAGAAGTCTGCTCACATATAGTAAATGCGGGAAGCATTTTCCTTGGCAATTACACCCCGGAAAGCGCAGGCGACTATGCAAGCGGAACAAACCATACTCTCCCTACGGGAGGCTGGGCCCGCGGCTACAATGGCGTGAATCTCAATAGTTTTATTAAAAGAATAACCATCCAGGAAATAACCCGCACCGGTCTTAGAAGACTCTCCGGCACCATCACAGCAATGGCTTCCGCAGAGGGCCTGGACGCTCATAAAAATGCTGTAGATATCAGATTAAAATAGCGCGTAATATTAAATAATACGTTGAATTATTAGATATGAATATTAAAAATCTTGTAAGAAAAAATATACTGGAACTCACCCCCTATTCAACAGCGCGGGATGACTGTAAGGTTCCTATGGAGGTCTATCTGGATGCTAATGAGAACCCGTTTGATAATGGTGTAAACCGCTATCCGTCACCGCGTCAGGAGGATTTGAAACAGGCAATTTCCGTCATAAAGAAAATTCCTGTTAAAAATTTATTTTTGGGAAATGGGAGCGATGAGGCTATCGACCTTGTTTACAGAGTATTCTGTGAACCGGGCAAAAGCAGCGCCATTATAATGAATCCGTCTTATGGCATGTACTCGGTTGCAGCTCAGATGAATAATGTCAAAATCATTGACGCTTTTCTCACAACAGATTTTGCAACAGATAAGAAACCTGGCAGCACAGCAGCCAAAAAAAATGCAGCTGTCTTTCAGCTAGACACAGATAAACTGCTTAAGCAAGTGCGCAAGGACACCAAAGTTATTTTCCTTTGCTCCCCTAACAATCCAACCGGCAACTTATTGGATTCCAATAGTATAGAAAAGATATTAAAATCTTTCAAAGGAATTGTTGTAGTTGACCAGGCGTACTTTGATTTTGCAGCAGCAGACGCCAGATGCAATACAAGCTGCGGCCGCTATGCTAGCGGCAAACACTCTTTAGACACCGTGCGCGTAACAGATTTCAAAAATCATATTGCAAAATATCCAAACTTAATAGTATTGGAAACACTGTCAAAAGCCTATGCAATGGCAGGCTTAAGAATTGGGCTAGCTATTGCTAATGAGGATATTATAAATATTTTTAACAATGTAAAGTACCCTTATAATATCAATATTCTGGCTCAACGACAGGCCCTGCAAATATTGCGCAGTTCTCTTAGAAAAGAGGAAGAAGTTGAAACCATCGTGAGTGAAAGAGAGAGAGTTGCATCAGAACTGCAAAAGATAAGCAAAGAACAAACGGACGGAGCGGTGCAAAAAGTTTATCCTTCAGACGCAAATTTCCTGCTTGTTAAATTCAAACAAAAAGAGGAGATTTTCAATCTATTACAGGAGAATAAAATTATAGTAAGGGATAGAGGGAACATGCACGGCTGCAAAAATTGTTTAAGAATTACGGTTGGCACTAAAGATGAGAATGAAAAGATGCTCCGCTGCATAAGAGTCTTTGCGGAGACATTAAACGCAAAGGCGCATACAAATATAGAACAAACAGCAGCGGAACGCGTTGCATCTGTAGAACGTTGTACAAAAGAGACTCAGATTCAAGTATATGTAAACTTAGACAAATTCCGAGAGCCCCGCATTGAGACTCCCCTTGATTTCTTGAATCACATGCTGCAGCAGATTGGTTATCATGGAGGTATAACTCTGGATATTAAGGCGTCAGGCGACATTAAAGTTGATGAGCATCACACTGTAGAAGATATTGCCATCACACTTGGAGAGTGTCTGAAAAAAGCGCTTGGCAATAAGAACGGCATTGGAAGATACGGTTTCTGTCTGCCAATGGATGAGTCTGATGCATACATTGTTATGGATATAGGAGGAAGAATTGATTTCCGTTGGGAGGTCAAATTCAAGAGTGAAAAAATTGGAGACGTAAATTCACAGATGTTTGAACATTTCTTTAAAAGTCTTGCAGAACACCTTGAATGTAATCTTCATATAAAAGCCTCAGGTTCAAATGATCACCATATCATTGAGGGAATTTTCAAAGCCTTTGCAAGGACACTAAAAGGCGCCGTCCGCAAAGAAACCAGAGATTTTGCAATTCCAAGCAGCAAGGGAGTGCTATGATTAATTTTATTTTAGTACTTTAGCAAACTTTTAAGTACATTGAATTAATAACTAAAGATTTGTAATTTGTATGACGGGCATACTGGACTATAAAACAGGTAATTTGGGCTCCGTTGAGAACGCCCTTAAGAGGATCAAAGAGGAGTATGTCGTTTCATCTGAGAGAAATACGCTTGCAAAGTGCGACCATATTATTCTTCCCGGAGTCGGCGATGCAAAGTGGGCCATGGAGAATCTGAGCAAATCTAATCTCATAGACGCTATCAAAGGATTCAGGCAGCCCGTCATGGGCATCTGCCTTGGAATGCAGTTGTTGTGCATGCATTCAGAAGAGAGTGATACAGAGTGCCTTGGGGTATTCGACAATATAGTTTGCAAGTTTCCTTCCAATATGCCGGAAGAGTTTAAAGTTCCGCACGTAGGCTGGGATAATATGACGGATTTGAAGTCCTCTCTTTATGATGAAATACATGAAGACACCTTCTTTTACTATGTACACTCCTACTGCGCAAATGTGAATGAAAACACAATAGCGGTTTGTAATTATGGAATAAAGTTTGGCGCATCCTTAAAAAAAGACAATTTTATGGGGTGCCAGTTTCACCCGGAAAAGAGCGGGCTGGCGGGAGAAAAGCTTCTGCGCAACTTTTTGAAAATGAAGTAACCACATCTGTCGTGAGACAATATTATATATGTCCCGACAGTTAATTATAGAGAAAATTATGATAGAAATAATTCCAGCAATAGATGTAATGAACGGCAAATGCGTTAGGCTGAGCCAGGGAGATTTTTCAAAGATTAAGACATATTCAGAAGACCCTCTTGAGGTTGCAAAAAGTTATGAAGACTGCGGCGTTAAACGCGTGCATTTGATTGATTTGCAAGGTGCAAAGAGCAACTCTCCTGTAATTTTGGATACCCTTCTGGAAATTGCAAGCAAAACAAATTTGCTTGTAGAGTTTGGCGGCGGAATCAAAACAAGAAATTCCTTGAGGGACGCACTGGAAAACGGCGCGGACAGAGTAATTTGCGGCAGCATTGCAGCAACTGAGCCCAACGTATTCACATACTGGTTAGATTGTTTTGGAAGCGATAGGGTTGTTCTTGGAGCTGATGTAAAAGAGAACAAAATAGCTATCAAAGGATGGAAGGAATCCACAGATAAAACCGCAGATGAGCTGATTAAATTATTTTTGCAAGAAGGACTTAAGTATGCAATCATTACAGATATCTCAAAAGACGGAATGCTTGCGGGCCCTTCATTGAAAATGTACAGAGAGCTGGAAGGAAAATATCCAAGGCTTAAAGTCATTGCCAGCGGAGGAATCAGCAGCATGCAAGACATTGAAGACCTGAATGATATAAATATTCCTGCTGCCGTTGTTGGCAAGGCTATTTATGAAGGACACATCACTCTGGACCAGATAAGAGAATTTAACAAATCAAATGCTCCGACAAAGGAATCTACAGAAAACACTGATAATGAATAAATTATGTTAGCAAAGAGGATTATACCTTGCTTGGATGTTCGCGACGGTAAAACTGTAAAGGGAGTGAATTTTGTACGCATGGTAAATGTGGGGGATCCGGTAGAATTGGCAAAAGCCTACTCTTATGACGGTGCAGATGAGCTTGTTTTTCTGGACATTAGCGCAACTGTAGAGGGACGCAAGACCTTTTTAGGCTTGGTAAAAAAGATTGCCAGAAATATTGATATCCCGTTTACCGTGGGAGGCGGCATTTCATCCTTAGATGATGCAGCAAGATTGCTGGATGCAGGAGCCGATAAAGTTTCTATATGTACGGCGGTGGTAAATAATCCGCAGCTAATTAGCGATTTGGCAAAACGCTATGGTTCTCAGTTTGTGGTAGTTGCAATAGATGCAAAACAAGTAAACGGAATTTGGAGAGTCACAACAAGTGCCGGAACCAAATTCTCCAATAAGGAGATGTTCAGTTGGGCTAAGGAAGCAGAAGAACGCGGAGCAGGTGAAATTCTTTTCACATCCATGGATAATGACGGAACAGAGTTTGGCTATGCATGCGATCCTTGCCGCAAACTAGCTGACAGCGTGCATATCCCGGTTATTGCAAGTGGCGGAGCCGGAAGCATACAAGATATTGCTGATGTTCTTACAAAGGGCGGTGCGGATGCAGCACTTGCAGCATCTGTATTCCATTACGGGAAAATAAGAATTCCAAAACTTAAGAAATACCTTAGAGAACACGGAGTTACGGTTAGATACATTTACGGAATAGATAATTACGGAGAAGAATAGAGAATTTTGCAATAAATTTTTCAGGCAAATTTCTGATAAAGGTTACTAAAATGAAAATTGATTTTAAAGTAGAAGATGTAGATTTTGCAAAGGGGAGCGGACTCGTTCCTGCTGTTATTCAAGACTATGCAACATTAAAAGTTTTGATGCTTGGTTACATGAACAAAGAATCTCTAGAACTTACGCTCAAAGAGAACAAGGTGACATTTTACAGCCGCAGCCGCAAAACTTTGTGGACAAAGGGAGAGACAAGCGGCAATTTTTTGATTCCTAAAGAGATGTACCTCGATTGCGACCAAGACACCATTCTTGTAAAGGCTCAGCCGATGGGACCTGTTTGTCACAAGGGAACTACATCTTGCTTTAAAACAGATGACACAGAGGGATTTATAAGGGAACTGGAAAAAGTTGTATACGGCAGAAAAGAGAAACGTCCAAAAGGCTCTTACACCGTTGAGCTATTTGACGCAGGAGTAAACAGAATGGCTCAAAAGATTGGAGAAGAGGCTGTCGAGAGTGTAATAGAGGCGGTTAATAATAATGATGAGAGATTTATTTATGAATCTTCTGATTTAATTTATCATCTGCTCGTGCTGCTTGCAAGCAAGAATATGACCATCGCAGACCTGGAGAAAGAGTTGTACAAGAGGCATAAATAATTGAATATGAAGAATTCCGATAAACCTATAGTTGCGTTGATATATGATTTTGACGGCACGCTTGCCCCCGGCAACATGCAGGAATATTCATTCATCAAGGCCATAGGCAAAACAGCAGACGAATTTTGGGCGGAATCTCACAGAATGGCTGATACTCAGGATGCTGACGGAATTCTTATATACATGCTTCTAATGCTCGATGAAGCCCGCAAAAAAAATATATCTCTCACCAAGGAGAGTTTCATGAAGTTTGGCCGGGATGTCAATTTTTTCCCCGGAGTTGAAAGCTGGTTTAAAAGAATCAAAGATATCGGGAAACAGGAGGGTGTGGTTGTTGAGCACTATATCAACTCCTCCGGGTTATTGGAAATCCTTGAGGGAATGAAGATTGCAAAAGAGTTTAAGGCAATTTTCGCAAGCTCTTTCTACTACAGCAAAAAAGGAAATGCAATCTGGCCCGCCGCAGCAGTCAACTACACAAACAAGACTCAATTCCTTTTTAAAATTAACAAGGGCATTCTCAATATTCACGACAGTGAGAAAATCAACGAGTCCATGCCCGAAGAGGATAAACGAGTTGCATTCCCAAATATGATTTATTTTGGAGACGGAGAAACTGACGTACCTTGCATGAAGCTCACCAAGCAGCTTGGAGGAACTTCCATAGCAGTTTACAATTCAGGTATTTACAATAAAAAAATTATTGCTCAGGAACTATTGGACCAGCAGCGCGTAAATTATATATGTCCGGCTGATTACCGCCAAGGGAAAAAAATGGAAACGCTGGTAAAAACTATTATCCGCAAGATTAAAGCGGATGATGATTTGTCAAAAATTTCTCTTTAATTATATTTGCTATTATCTCTGCGCAACCATCTATAGTTAAGACAGTTGAGTTCAGACACATATCATAAGACTCAGCATTCCCCCAAGATTTCATTGTGTAATTATTATAGTAATTTGCTCTCTTCTTATCACCCTTATCTAGAATCTCAGAGATTTTTTCATCTGAGAGTTTCTCTATTCCATCCAGTTTTTTACTGAGTTTTACTCTAGCAATCCTATCTGGTTTTGAAGCAGTTATAAAAACCGATATTCCATTGGGGTTGTCTCTTAATACATAATCTGAACAGCGTCCCATAAAAATTGCCGATCCTTTCTCCGCAATTTCTGCAATCACGCCGCTCTCAATTTTGTACAAAGCTGAACTGTCCAGTACGGCAGATGTGAAAAAGTTGGAGAACCCCTCTGCCAGAGAGCTAAATCCAAACATGCCTCCTATGCTCTCAATCACCTTATTTTCATCAGCTTTCTCAAATATTTCCGGATTTAATCCGCTCTCCTTAGATGCCTCAATAAGAAGTTCTTTGTCATAAACCGGAACACTAAATTTCTTCCCAAGAATTTTAGCAATTTCAAGCCCACCGGCCCCTATCTGCCGTCCAATGCTTACGTAAAAAAAATTATTGTCTGACATATCCATCAATATATGAGTTAACCAATGAAATATATTTTATTGTTGTTGATTCTCTTTAGGTTGTACTGATGTTTGCTGTTGAGACTGCCTATCTTGCTCTTGCTGCATTTTTATAAATGCTCTGTGCTGAGCTGCAAGCATCAACCCGGATACAACGCTGGCAATAAAGTCAGAAAACGGCAGACTCCACCAAACTCCGTGTATTCCCCAAAAAGTCGGCATTAAGAAAAGCAGCGGGAGTAAGAATAAAACCTGTCTTGACAAAGAGAGAAAAACAGCCTTCTTTGCAAATCCTATGCTTTGGAAAAAATATGCAGTAACCATCTGGAAACCAATAATTGGGAAACTTATAAAGATTATTCTAAGACCAATGACGGATTGCCTTATAAGTTCAGGATCTGTAGTAAAAATAAATGCAAGCTGCCTTGGAAACAACTCCCCTATTACAAAACCGAATGAAGTAACAGCAGTGGCTAGCAGGATTGTTGTCTTTAGTACTTTACTGACTCTCTGCGGTTTATTAGCCCCAAAATTATAACCTGCAATTGGCTGCATTCCCTGATTTAGCCCCATGACAACCATCATAAACAAAAAACTCATCCTGTTTACAATGCCAAACGCACCTATAGCCATATCCCCGCCATATCTCTTAAGCTGCTGATTTAGAAACAGAACAATAAAACAAGAGGCGGCATTCATTAAAAACGGAGACATTCCTATTGAAAATATCTTCTTAATTATTTTTGCCTCAAGCTTGTATATTCCTTTTTTTAAATGAATTATACGATTTTTGTTGGACGCAAGATAAAAGACGTAAAGCATTGCCAAAAATTGAGAAAGCACTGTGGCTATGGCTGCACCTCTCACTCCCCAGTGAAAGATAAAAATGAATATGGGGTCTAATATTGAATTAATTACGACTGTAAAAATAGTTGCGCCCATTGCCTTTTTAGGAAGCCCCATTACGCGCACAATATTGTTCATTCCAAAATATAGATGGGTCACAATATTTCCAAGCAATATGATAAACATATAATCATACGCGTAAGTCATTGTATTTGGGCTCGCTCCAAAAAAGAAAAGGATTGGTTTTAAAAATGCAATGCAAAGAACAGAAAACAAGAGCCCTACTATTACGTTGAGAACCACAGAATTGCCAAGAACTTTTTGTGCTACTTTGTAATTTTTCTGGCCCAGCAAAACAGAAATAATTGTAGAAGCGCCAACACCAACAAGCGTTCCGCACGCCGCGCTCAGATTCATAAGTGGGAACGTAATAGCCAGACCTGCAATAGCATAAGGCCCAACACCCTGCCCGATAAAAATGCTGTCACACATATTATATAGAGAAGATGCTGTCATTGCTATAATGGCAGGAATTGCATATTGCTTGAGCAACTTGGAAATTTTTTCCGTTCCAAGTTCTGTTGGAATTACTGTTGACATAAAACTATATGGATGGCATAAAAAATTTTACTACTTTTGCGTCCCAGACGGAGACGCGGTGCAAAAATAAGAAAATATAGCGGTAGTGCTTGCTCTAACTTTTAAACTTAACAATATGGAAATTGTAAGCAGGAAAGCGCCCAAGGACGAGGATGTTAAAACATTTAAACTTAACTATATGGAAATAATAGAAGGACAAGAGCCTAAGACAGAACAGCTTGGGAATAAGCCGGTTGCACCAATGAATCAGCGTCTGAAAGAAACACTAACAGTAGGACAATGGGTGTTAACATTGTTCCTTATGTTTATCCCGTTGGTAAACATTATTATGCCTTTTGTTTGGGCATTTGGCGGGAATAAGGACGAGAGAGAGAATTGGGCAAAGGCTACTTTGATTTGGTGGCTGATTGGAATCGTTGTTTTTGCTTGTATTGTAAGCTGCGTTGGATTTGCAACATTATGCGCGTTTGCTGCAGCTGACCGTAAATAATTAACTGCCGGCCTGTTGGCCGACGTATTTTGCCAGCTTAGCTCAGATGGCTAGAGCGACGCATTCGTAACGCGTAGGTCCGGAGTTCGACTCTCCGAGCTGGCTCAAAAGAAAGCGACAGAGATGTCGCTTTTTTTGTGAGTCAGCGCGGTGGCTTTCAGCCACTTGCTAATAGATTATTAATCAAAGAATTATAGTAAGAGTTTGAGGATGCAGATGCCGTACCGGTTGAGCGGCATAGATATGGCAGCATCTTTGCGCAGGGCCAGACGCATAGATTTTCCGGAAAGCAAATCTTTTGCTTCAATAGCCCCAACCTCTGCAATATTCCAGAAATCAAACAAATGCGCAGGCAAAACCACCCTAAGCATTTTTGCGCTTTGAGAGAAATCTACTGCAATTAAAATTAACGAGTTCTCTTTTTTAGAGAAATGTTCTGCGGAAGATGCTCCGGAGCAGGTGAATCTGCGTGCAAATACAAAGTTTCTGTCGGGATTAAAAATGCCTTCTTCTGCAGCAAAATCTTTGTCTCCGCAATTTGCATACTCCAAATCAAACATATCACCGCAAGAGATAGCTTTCTCTGAAGCGACTATATGTAAGAGCTTTACATACTCTGCAAATAGATTTTGCTCTTCTAAATACAATTCTTTATTTAAGAATCTTTCAACACTTGGAGCATTGCAATAATCAAATATTGAGGTCTTTCCGTCCAAGCCGCTATAACCTTCACTCTCCATTCCGCGCTCTCCAAATTCCTGTCCAAAATAGAGCATGAATGGCGACCTTTTAAGCATCAGACTAACAACCAGTTCCGGCAACGCTCTAAAACCTGCTTCATTTGCGCCAAGACAGCAGCTGCCCGCTCTTGCTCCTCCAAGATTAAAATCGGACGCTATCCTCTGTTCATCATGATTCTCCAAAAAATTCAACATTCTATCCTGAACACTCACATCGCTTTGCACAACATGCTCATTATTACAATTTTGAGCTATCTGCCCATTACCGGCGCTTTGCAGTTTTATTGCATCAAGGTTTTGCCAGCATGCCGTGATTTCATATGCCGCAGCCTCCCCTCGTGATATGCTCTTCAATTTGTCATAAAGCCCAACCTTGTCATACAGCATATCAAATCCGCATTCAACCAACACCTTGTACTGCAGAGGATTATAAGACTCTGCCATAAATATCACCTTTGGGTATTTCTCTTTTATTTTCCCGACAGCCCATTTCCAGAATGCCGGCGGCACCATCTCAGCCATATCACAACGGAATCCGTCCACACCTTTGGAACACCAGAAATCCAGCACATTATACATCATCCTCCATGTTTTAGGCATCGGATTAAAATAACATTTATGTCCGTTAAATTCATCTGACGGTTCCTGATTCTCACCAGAATTTACAACGTTCATATAATCAACTCCGTAATTCAATTTTACGGTTTCATACCAGTCATTGTGTGAGGGAGCCGCTGTAAAGCAGTCATTTCCAGTTGCTCTAGCCGGATTCTCCACATACTCTCCCATTTTGAGTTCCTGCCCAGGGAAATAATAAAAATTGTTTTGCGGATCAAATGCCACTTCTTTTTTATCTCCTAATCCAAACCTAGCTATCATACTATTCTCATCCGCAGCAACAGAATTAACTGCGGCATCACCCACACCCTTGTACAATGTACTATACTCTCTGGAAACATGATTGGGCACAAAGTCAATAATAGTCTTAATACCCATTGAATGAACGCGCTGCAGCATTTTTTCAAACTCCTCAAATCTGTCGGGAACTTTATCTGCAAGAGCCGGGCTAACATCATAATAATCTGTTACAGCAAATGGGGAGCCTGCGCGTCCCTTTACCACAGCGTCCGAATTGCGCGGAATTCCGTACTGAGTAAAATCCGTTTTAGTTGCACTGCGGATAATTCCGGTAAAATATACATGACTTACACTCAATGATTTAAGGTGCCAAAGAACCTGTTCATTTACACTGCTGAACTTCCCGCTTCCATTAGTTGCAAACCATCCGTTTTGAATATAATCCTGTCTTTTATTGCCAAAGACACGCAAAAACATTTGATAAATTATCGGTTTCATCTCAATTACAAAAAATGCACGCCCAATATTGGACGTGCACTCTCATACTTGTTTATTTATTACCAATTAAGGATTTTCTTAAAGTCGTAAGTCTCAGGATCTTTAACATACTTCTTTGCAGCTTCGTAATCCTCCGGAGTGATATAATGCATTATTAAGTCAAACATCATCCTTACTTTATCCTGATGGATATTAACTCCCCTTGGAGGAATTTTTCCGGTTACCGGATCCTGCATATCCTTCAGATACAGAGATTTGACATTACCATTCAAATCCATGTAAACCATACACCCTGTAATGCCCTCTGTGAACAATTTGTACACACCCATTCCAAGCTCTGTGCAATATACTAAGTCATACGCATGGGGCGTAATACACCTTACTTCATACCCAATCTCAACAGGACGAGACTTAATATCAAGCCCCAGCTGTTTCAAGCGTGTTTCAAGCATATCATTGAACATCTGGGCCTTAGACACTTTACCAAGTTCCGGATGTCCATGCTGGTCATACGTGAATTTGACTCCGTAAGACTGCAGTTCCTCACTGGAAAGTTCCTCAAACACACCCTCTGAAATTATAATTGCACCGTAGTCAATTCCAAGAATTTTTCTCTTTATAATTGCAGAGACGGCCATGTTTATAATTTTCTCCCCGGTAATATTGGTCTTATTGAACATCTCCGGAATTACAATCATCGGATAATGATTTGTGTATCCAATTGCAAGTGCAAGGTGACCCGCTGAACGTCCCATTGCGGAGACTACAAACCAAGTGTGATTTGTTCTTGCATCCTCATAAATAGTTGCCCCAATGGTAGTTCCCTCGCCTTTTGCAGACTGGTATCCGAACGTGGCAATATTCTGCGGAAGAGGAAGATCATTGTCAATGGTCTTAGGAACGTGAATATTTGCTATGTGATAATCCTTCTCATAAAGAAATTTTGCAATTCTGTTTGCAGTAGATGCAGTGTCGTCACCGCCAATTGTTACCAACAATTTAATATTGTTTTCTTGGAAAAATTTAAGATTAAAATTCTTATCAAAATCTTCCTGTGTAGGCTTAAACCTGCTCATTACCAGATGAGAACCCCCTCTGTTAAATATAGAATCGGCCAAGAAAAAATTCAAATCTTCAAAATTTGGATCCGGAGAAAACAAACCTTTGTAACCTCCGTTAAGTCCAAGAACTCTGTAACCGTTTCTTAAAAATACTTTTGTGATAGTCCCAACTACCGTGTTCATTCCCGGCGCAGGACCTCCGCCTGTTAAAATAACAATTGATTTTTGCATATAAATATCTCCTCTAAATCGGTCGCAAATTTATGATTTATTATCAAAATATGGTAAATTTGGAGGTTAAATTTGTCTTGATGAACAAAAAGGAAGCAAAAGTGCGCATTGACGCTCTCAGGAAGGAGTTGAACCGGCACAATCATAACTATTATGTGCTGAACAGCCCTATTATTTCCGATTATGAGTTTGATATATTGATGCGGGATCTTGTGCAGTTGGAAAAGCTTTACCCTGAATTTATTACACCTGATTCCCCTACCCAGAAAGTTGGCAGCGATCTGGAAGCGCCCGCTGAAACAAAACAGGAAAAAAGTAACAATTCAGAAGCTTCCGACGGCAAAAATCACTTCAGGCAATTTCCTCATAAACACCCTATGCTGTCATTGGCAAATACATACAACATTGAAGAGCTTAAAGAATTTGATAGGAGAATTAGAAAGTTTACGGACCAGCCTTACTCATATTCATGTGAACTCAAATTTGATGGCACCGGAATTAACTTATACTATAAAGATGGTGCGCTGGAGCGTGCTCTCACACGCGGAGACGGAGCTGTCGGCGACGATGTTACTGAAAATGTAAAGCATATCCTCTCCATACCTCAACACCTTAAGCCTGGCAGCGGCTATCCCACTGAATTTGAAATCAGGGGAGAAATTTATATGCCGTATGAGGCTTTTGACAAATTGAATTATGAGAGAGAGTTAAATGAAGAGCAGGAGTTTGCAAATCCTCGCAATGCCGCTGCCGGTTCTCTTAAATTGATTGACCCTTCTCTGGTTTCCGGCAGATGTCTTGAGTGTATTCTATATCACCTTATTGCAGAAAAACTTGATGTCCCAACTCACACAAAGGCAATTGATTGTGCTGCATCATGGGGGCTCCCCACGTCCGAATATGCAAAAGAATGCTCTAATATAGAAGAAGTTACAGAGTACGTTCAAAGCTGGGACAGCAAGAGAAAAACTTTGCCGTTCCCGACAGATGGCATGGTTGTTAAAGTTAATCAGTTTGCTTTGCAAAAAGGACTTGGGTATACAGCAAAGATTCCAAGGTGGGCGGTGGCCTATAAATTTAAGCCCGAGCAGGCTCTAACACAACTGATATCTATTGATTATCAGGTTGGAAGAACAGGGGCTGTGACTCCGGTTGCAAATCTGGAACCGGTGCAATTGAGCGGAACCGTTGTCAAGCGCGCCACTTTGCATAACGCAGACCAGATGAAACTCCTTGATATTCATTATAGTGACTACGTATACGTAGAAAAGGGAGGAGAAATTATTCCAAAAATAACCGGTATAGAACTCTCAAAACGAGCAGTTAACGCACAACCGGCTATATTTCCTTCCGTATGTCCTGTGTGCAGAACAGCTCTGGTGAGAGATGAAGATGAAGCCAAATTTTTCTGCCCCAATTCAGACAATTGCACCCCGCAGATAGAGGGTAAATTCATACATTTTATTGGACGCAAAGCATTAAATATCAATGCAGGTGAAGCCACTATTCATCAGCTGTTTACAAAGGGATATATCAAAGAATTGGAGGACTTGTACAATTTGACTGATTTGCAGCTATTATCCTTAGACAAATGGAAAGAAAAATCTGTCGCGAACTTTAAAACATCACTTGAAAGGAGCAAAAACGTTCCTTTTGGGAAAGTATTATTTGGCCTGGGAATAAGATTCATTGGGGAGACAACGGCAAAAAGTCTGGCAGCAAGATTTAGAAGCATTGAGGGTCTTAAAAACGCTACAAGAGAAGAACTGCTTGAAACAGATGACGTTGGAGAAGCGCTTGCAGATTCCATCATAGGATATTTTAAAGAGCCTAGACATCTGAATACAATAGAAAAGCTTAAAGAGGCAGGATTGCAATTTAAAATTGGAGCATCTGATATTAAACTTATTTCCAACGTATTGCAGGGAAAAACAGTTATGATTACCGGCAACTATTCTGTTCCAAGGGAGACCATGAAACAGTACATAGAAGCACACGGAGGGAAGGTTGGCAGCTCAGTGACGGGAAATACTTCCTATCTTGTTGCGGGTGAAAAAGCCGGGGATGCAAAACTGAAAAAGGCTGAGAAACTTGGAATTCCTGTTATTTCAGAGGAGGATTTTTATAAAATTGCAGCACCGTATGAGGGAACTAAAACAGAAAAACCAAATGGGAAAGATGAAAAAGATGAGACGTTATTTTAATGACAAGTCAGATGTTGTCTCAAATATATCTTAATAGAAGCGAGTAAATAGAATAAATATAAATTTTAAATAAACATGAAAATCGTAAATATAACAGAACGAATCAGTTACATTGGAGTTAATGACAGAAAAACGTCCCTTTTTGAGAATAATTGGTCTCTTCCGCACGGAATGGCATACAATTCTTATTTGATAAATGACGATAAAACGGTTCTTGTTGATACTGTTAAATACGGTTCTGATAATGAATATATTGCAAAAATAAAAAAAGTGCTTGGGGGTAAACTGTTAGATTACATTGCTGTAAATCATATGGAACCGGACCATGCAGGAATGATTGGAGTGATAATGAACATGTATCCGAATTGCAAAATCATTGGCAATGCGCAGACTAAGAAGATGATAAATGATTACTTTGGAATTGGCGAGGATAGATTTAAAATGGTTGCCGACGGTGAGGAACTTCCTATAGGTCAGAGCACTCTAAAGTTTATATATATTCCTTGGGTTCACTGGCCTGAGACGATGGTCACGTATGATGTTAAGGATCAGGTAATTTTCACCTGCGATGCTTTTGGCGGATACGGCGCTTTGGACGGCGGAATTTTTGACAGCGATTATGACTGGGATAAGGTATATCTTGATGATATGCGCAGGTATTATTCAAACATTGTATGCAAGTACAGTACAATGGTTTTGAAGGCATTGGCCAAATTAAATAACGTCCCTATAAATGTAATTGCGCCTTCTCACGGAGTTATATGGAAGGAAAAACCTATGAAGGTTGTTGGTTTGTTTAAAGACTGGGCGGAGTTTAAAGCTGAAGAAGGCGTTGTAATTGCTTTTGCTACAATGTACGGACACACAGAGACTTTGGCAGATATGATAGGTCAGAAACTTTGCGATGCAGGAGTGAAAAATATCATTACATACAATGTGTCTAACACAAATATATCCTTTATACTTAGCGATATACAGAAATACAAAGGATATATTCTTGGCACATGCGCATACAACGGAGTAATGCATCCGGCAATGCACCACTTATGCAATGAAATACAAATTACAGCTCAGAAAAATAAAGTGGTTGGATTGTTTGGCACATCATCATGGAACGGCGCAGGCGTAAGAGATTTGAAGAAATTTGCAGAGGGGAACAAGATAGCGCTGGTAGAACCTGCCGTTGAAACATTTGGAGATCCGACACCGGAAAAAGTTGAATCCCAGATTGATGCATTTGTAAAGGCATACTCAGCCGCACTAAAATAACAACATGTTATTAAATACTCAAGAGTATTGTTAATTAGTACAAAGTAATTTTTGACATATGGAAATTAAAATTGGAATGTCTCGCAAGAGCGAGAAAGTTGTAACGGATAAAGACACTGCGGCAGCGTATAAGACTGGAGGACAGGAGGTTTTCTCTACTCCGGCTATGATTGCTCTTATGGAGGAGTCTGCGTTTTTGCTGCTGAAGGAGTCTCCTCTTGGACTGGATAGTGTTGGTACTGAAATGAATATAAAGCATACCAGAGCATGCGGAGTTGGAGCTAAAGTTTATTCCATTGCAAGGGTCGAAAAAGTTGACGGAAACAAAGTTGTGTTTTCCGTCTCCGCCGGAGATGAGAAAGGAGAAATAGGAGGCGGCGCACATACAAGGTATATTATTGACCCAGTGAGATTTATGAAAAAAATTAATGGACAGTAAAATATAATAACAGCAAAAACTGTCGGGATAAAAAGTGCTAAAGAATAATTTATATAGAGCAACAAAGAGAAGAAAAAGCACCTTCAAAGGCTTCTTTAAGGAGATTGGTCAAGTATTCAAGGAAAGATCGGCCGCTCTTCAAAGAAGCTACAAGAGTTTTATGCAATTTATCACAGTTGATATCTGGAACCTGAATATCAAGGATGTAAGCGGCATAAAGAAACGTTTTTACAGGCATGTCAAGGTCGTATTGGTAACTATAAAAAATCTAGGCAAGGTAAGGCTTGGGCTTTACTCCGTCTCTTTAAGTTTCTTTTCTGTGATGGCACTGGTGCCGTTTGTTGCGGTAGCGTTCTTTATCACAGGTGGTTTTGGCATGGAGAAGCATCTGGAATATGTTATTTATCAAACATTTGTAGGTGACACAAAAATTGTGGACATGCTGCTGAACTTTGCAAATAATATTATAAAGAGCGGGCAAAACGGAATATTCGGTGGAATAAGCTTCTTGTTTTTTGTGTGGACAATAATCTGGCTTATCTTTAACATACAGAGAGATTTTAATGATATATGGGAAGTAAAGAAGTCTCGCTCGTTTGCAAGAAACATGTTGTATTATATTGGTTTCCTGATAATTTCTCCATTTTTGATTATTCTGTTTTTGAGTGTCGTGGTATTCCTTAACAATGCGCTTGGAAATTATGGGGTTAAAATATGGCACTTCAAAACCATCAGTGCGTTTATGCAATGGCTGGCATACTATGTTACAAGCGTCCTGGCATTTACAATTGTCAATAAATATATTCCAAACGTAAAAGTCAGTTTCCGCGCCGCTTTTAATTCATCGATTATTACAGCTTTGGCATTTGTCATTGTTCAGTTTTTATACACCGGTACTCAGTTGATGGTCACAAGATTAAATGCAGTTTACGGAGCATTTGCAGCATTCCCGCTGTTTCTTGTATGGCTAAATGTGAGCTGGACAATTGTTTTGATTGGAGCTGAAATTGCTCATGCTTTTGAGAATGTAGAATTGGGTTACGATAAAGATAAAACAAATAGTGCAGCCACAATAGAAAATAAAACCAATTAGGATGTCTGAATTTACAAAAGAAGATAATGCCCTTATACAGAGAGAGTTTGAGTCTCTGAGACTTGCCGCTTTAAAACGCTGCGCAAATCAGGATGAATATGAAGGAGTTATAAAGGCTTTTGAGTTTGCCAATGAGGCGCACAAGGGTGTGAGGCGGCGTTCCGGTGAACCGTATATTATTCACCCTATTGCAGTTGCAAAGATTGTTGTACAAGAGATTGGACTTGGATATAAATCCATCGTGACCGCGCTCTTGCATGATATTGTTGAGGACACAGAATATACGCTGGAGGATATAGAACGTCTGTTTGGCCCAAAGATAGCATCTCTTGTGGATGGTCTTACAAAAATAAAATCTGCAATGGACTACAAACATTCTCAGAGTGAGGATGGTACGGAAGAAGAGGGTTCAATTTATGATGACTTTGGAATGCAGCAAAAATCTTTGCAGGCGGAAAACTTCAAGAGAATTTTGCTCACGCTGAATGATGATGTAAGAGTAATACTTATTAAGCTCGCCGATAGATTGCATAATCTGAGGACAATAGATTCCATGCCCGAGAGGAAGAAAGACAAAATTCTGAGCGAGACAATGTACATTTTCATACCTCTTGCTCACAGGCTTGGACTTTACAGCATCAAATCAGAAATGGAGAACATCTGGCTTAAGTACAGACAGCCGGATGAATATGACAAGATTAATAAGAAACTGGCGGAATTTACTGAGGAAAAGGGAGTTGCAATTGACAACTTTATTGAACCGATCTCCAAAATTCTTAAGAAAGCGGGATATAAATTTACCATAACCAAGAGGATTAAAACCCCCTACTCCATTTGGAGAAAAATGCAAACCAAGGGAGTTCCGTTTGATGAGATTTTTGATCTATTTGCAGTAAGAATAATTTTTGAACCAAAGAAAGGAAGTTCTGAGAGAAAACAGTGCTGGGATATATACTCTTTGATTTCAGAAGATTATGTATCTAATACAGACAGAATCAGAGATTGGGTAAGTACACCAAAATCAAATGGTTATGAGGCTCTGCACTGTACGCTTATGAGCCAGCAGGGCGGATGGATTGAAGTTCAGATAAGAACAGTAAGAATGGATGCCGTTGCAGAAAAGGGAGTAGCCGCTCATTGGAGTTATAAAGGCGACAAGTTTTCCGGCAATGAAGAGAAGGATATGGACAACTGGTTGAATATGGTAAGAGAAGTCCTTGAAAATCCGGATGTTAACGCTCTTGACTTTTTGGACCATTTTCATGCAGGTCTGCTTTCCAAAGAAATTTATGTCTTTACTCCACAGGGAGAATCTAAGAGGCTTCCAAAAGGGGCTACAGCATTAGACTTTGCGTATTACATTCACTCACAAGTTGGTAACAAAGCACTTGCGGCAAAAGTAAATCTTAAATTAGTTCCTATTTCCTATGTGCTGCAGAACGGAGACCAGGTAGAAATTATTACCGCAGCATCTCAAAAGCCACAAAGAGAATGGCTGGATTTTGCAAAGACTACAAAGGCTAGAACACTCATCTATGACACTCTTAAATCTGACACAAAGAATGCCATCAAAAACGGACAAGAGACTCTGGACAAGGCACTTGCACAATTAGGTATCAAGCAGCAGGCAAGGGCTATTAAAAAACTTATAGATGAATATCATCTTAATAACAAGGATGAACTGTACAGCAAAATTGGAGCCGGACTTATAGACTTAAAAAATCTGGATGATATCTTAAGGAGAAACAGGGAGAACAAGTTTGTCAGATATTGGAACTTGCAATTTGACGAGGTTGAAAAGCAAGAGAAAGCAGAAAGCGCGGAAGAACAAGATGCAGATGCTGAAAAAAGCATAGAAATTGACAAGAGAAAAGATTATCTTTTAAAAGAGAATCCGGATGATAAAACGCTCTCTTACAAGGTGGCCGACTGTTGCAATCCCATTCCCGGAGATCCAATCATAGGCTTTTTAAATGAGCATAATGAAGTTGTAATCCATAAAAAAGTTTGTCCTGTTGCAATGGCGCTTGCCACAAAAGAGGGTGGTAAAATTATCAATGCAAAATGGACAAAGCACACTATATTGTCTTTCCTTGCAAGAGTGGAAATTAGAGGAATTGACAGAATGGGAATTGTAGCTGACATCACCAAGTATATCACCAATGTGCTGTCGGTGAATATCAGAAAGATATTTTTTGAAACTCACGACGGTGTATTTGAAGGGTATATAGACCTTTACGTGCATGATACGGGAGACTTGGAAGTGCTGTTGCAAAGAATAAGAGATATAAAAGGAATTGATACTGTAACAAGAGTTGACGTTAAAGAGTAATTCGGCGGTCAGCTCTGACAAAAGAAGGGAATATGAAATTTGAGGTTTTAAGAAAGATTGGAAAAGTTTTAAAGGCAGTCATTCCGATTGCCGCCGTGCTAGTATATTGTCTTCATACAGAAGGATGTGCAAATACCACACAAGGCCCTACGGGGGGACCTAAGGATACCCTTCCGCCCGTAATAGTTGGAAGAATACCGGATACGGCGCTAACAAATTTTCCTATTTCCAAAGGAAAAATTCTTATTAATTTCAATGAGTATGTACAGCTAAAAGACGCTAATAATGAGGTTATTTTCTCCCCTCCCCTTAAGAAGCGTCCAACTATAAAAATCAAAAAGAAAGGAGTAATGGTTTTTTTTCCGGACAGTCTTAAGGCTAATCAGACCTATACAATAAACTTTGGCAGCACCATACTGGACGTAAATGAGAACATTCCTTTTCCAAATTACGTATACACATTCTCCACGGGCAAATCCATTGATTCCCTCATAATAAGCGGGACTGTAATGGATTATGAGACTCTGCTTCCTCAAAAAGGAATCACAATAGGAGCTTATGTAAATCCCAAGGACTCATCAGTTATGAAGGAGATGCCTATTGCAATGGCCAGAACTGATGAATGGGGATACTTCTGCCTGCGCGGTTTAAAGAGAATGCCTTATACGATATATGCCTATAAAGACGCCAATAACAATAGCTTATATGATGCCGGTTCTGAACTTGTTGGATTCTGCGATAGTACAATTACGCCAAAGCTTGCTGCAAGGAAAGGAATGCCTCAAATAGCGCAAATGAAAATGAAAGATACGCTCAGATGTTTAAACAGACCAAGTGAAACAGACATATATTTATTTAAAGAAATATCTAAGAATCAGTACATTTCACACTACGGCAGAACTGCCGAAAGGGCCGGCTTTGTAAAATTTAATGCAGAAAAAGCCCAAATAGACTCCTTCTCTATTAAGGGCATTTACAACGATAAACTAATAAAACAATTTAACGTAACGGAAGACTCCCTTTGTTTCTGGATTAACGACAGAAGGAGAATGACAGATACTCTATCGCTGAGGATAAACTATTATAAGACAGATACTTTAGGCCAGCTAAAACCAACAGGTGAGACTCTTAAGCTTGCGTTGGTTAAAGAGAAGAAAAAGACAGACGCAAATAAAAACAGATACGGTTCAGATACCTTTAGGACTGACGGAAAAAATAAAAACGGTAATAGTCAGAACAACAAACGTGGTCAAAATTCACAGAAGGGCAACAAGAATGCATTGGGACAACAGAAAGAGGAGAGAAAAGATTTGCTTAATATGACAATGGATGTAAAACCGGAAACGGTTGAAAATGAAGGTTATTCATTCACCTTCCCGGCGCCGCTGATTAAAAGCGACATCAACAAAATAAGGTTTACCAGTACAACCCCAAGGAAAATAACAACAGCTGCAAAGTTCACATTCACAAAAGATTCCACAAATATATTGCACTATACATTACAAGCGGAAGGACCGTACAAAGTTGGAAATGATTATGAAATCACTATTCCAAAAGGAATATTCATGGACATCAACGGCTTTACAAATGACTCTACCGGCAAAAAAATAACACTCCCGACAGATGATAAATTAAGCTCTATCACTTTGGAAATCAAGAATACACACGGAGGAAAATATCTGGTGGAAATGGTAAATGAAAAAAGAGATAAAGTGTATCAGAAATATACAATCCATTCAGATTGCAGTCTGCTATTCCCATATCTTAAGACGGGCAATTACTCCTTTAGAATAACAGAAGACAAAAACGGAAACGGACGTCTGGATATAGGTTCAATCTTGGAAAAGAAAGAGCCGGAAAAAGCGAGATTGTTCAAACTATCTGATGGCAAGTCTATTATAAAGGTTAAAGAGAGTACAGATTTGACTCAGGAAGTTAATCTGGATACAGTTTTTAAGAAGTGATTTTTTAGATTAAGTCAGAAACAGATTATTAACACTAATTAGAAAATGATGTCATTAAAAAATATTCTTTCCAAACAGACACTTATAACACTGACTGCAATTGCATTAGTAGCACTGACTGCAATTTCCGCAAACGCGCAAGTGAAAGTTGTTGATACTACGGATATTATGAAAGAATTTGATGAAAACTCCTTCAGAGATGCTTCACCTGTGAGAAAAGTTAAAGACAGCTCAAGCCTGTTTCAGCATTTAATTGGAGTAAAAGCCGGATACTCTCTTAATGACGTTTCATTTAGCCAGGCAATTGATCACAAGGCTCTTACATCTGCAAAAAACTTTGGTATCTACTATATATACTACCATTCGTTGTGGAACTCCATCCCCCTGTTTGGCATTGAGACCGGATTACAATACACAGAAAAAGGCTATAAATCAATGAAGTATACAGAGCCGGATACCGTCAAAAACAGAAAGGCAACAACGGGAAAAGAGAGATACCAATGCATAGAAATACCGTTTGTTTCACAATTCAGAGTAGATTTCTGGAAGATGAGACTTCTGGCAAATGTCGGAGCGTTCGGTTCATACACCACTTCTACCTCTTTTACCTCTAATGTTCCCGACAGCATCTCAACTACATATAGAAAATTTGGATACGGATTTATAATTGGAGGAGGTGTTGCACTAATATTCAATCCTGTAGAGATACACTTTGAAGTCAACTACAAATACTCTTTAAATAACTTATTTGACCAAAAAGCATTCTACACAGACACGTGGGTATCTACCAATCCAACCCAGCTTGTTTTCTCCGTTGGGCTGTTCTACAGGATAGGAAAACCGTACGGAAGCAGAGATTACTCCGTAAAGAAAACAAAGCGCGCACCGACAATTGAGCTTGCACCCGCAAAAAAATAAATAGTTCAATACACCACAATACTGAACTTATACCAGCAAAAAATTATATCATGAATAAATTGAGTGTAAAAATTAAGGATATAGTAATTGGCGGCAACTCCCCTATTGTTGTACAGACAATGTGTAATACTCATACTCAGGACATTGAGGCTTCTGTTGCACAGTGTAAAGACATGGCTGCAGCCGGAGCTCAAATGATAAGACTAACTACTCAGGGCTTAGATGAAGTTAAAGCTCTGCAGGTTATAAAAGAACAACTTCATGCTGCAGGCATTCACATTCCGCTGATTGCTGATGTACACTTCAATTCTGATGTTGCACTTGCAGCAGCAAAGGTTGCTGATAAGGTGAGAATTAACCCCGGGAATTTTGCGCAGGTGCATAAAGATGCTGAAGTTCAGTTCAAAAAATTTCTGGAAATATGTAAAGAAAATAATACCGCGGTACGCATTGGGCTTAATCATGGCTCTCTTGGAGAAGAGATTGTAAACAAATACGGAAATACTCCCCTTGGGATGAAGGAAGCCGTAATGCAGTGGCTTTCAATGTGTAAAGAGAATGAGTTTTACAATGTAGTTGTTTCACTAAAGGCCAGCAATACTGTTGTAATGACAGAAGCCTACAGACTTTTACATAAAGCCATGCAAGAAGACGGCATGTTGTTTCCTCTGCATCTTGGAGTTACAGAGGCCGGAAACGGAGATCAAGGAAGGATAAAATCTGCCGTTGGAATTGGAGCGCTTCTAAAAGACGGCATCGGTGATACTATAAGAGTCTCATTAACAGAGAATCCCGTAAATGAGATTTATGCCGGACATACAATAGCAAATTTCTTTGAAAGCGGAGAAAATGAAATTATGCTGGATAGCGTAATGGCCCAAATCCGCAGCGGCTTATCAAAGCCAGAAGCCATAATTTCCGTAAACCCGGCTACATACAGTTACAACAGCACTAACGCCACCACTAGCACTACCAGCAACAACAACGGCATAAACATTAATGATTATTTAAGGAACGCTTGGAATGAATTTATTATCAAGGCATCATGTTTATTTGGTCCGCTTTTGCTAGATAAACAAATTGATGATTTTGACGCAGTTCCCAATTTTTCCCATGTACACAATCATAACCAAGAATGCGAACACGCAAATGAACATAGCCATGACAATGAATGTGATGATGCTGAAGGAAAGATATCTGTCGAGATGAAAAAAATATTCTCAGCTGACAGACTTGCAGAATTCAAAAAGAATTTAATGCAGGCGGCACGTCGCAAATTCACTCATCCAGAGTACATTGCCTGCCCTGGCTGTGGACGCACCCAATACAATCTAGAGCAGACATTCAATGAGGTTAAACGCAGAACAGCACACTTGAAAGGGTTGAAAATTGCTGTGATGGGCTGCATTGTAAACGGACCCGGCGAGATGGCGGACGCGGACTACGGCTACGTTGGACAGGGCGGACACAAAGTGACTATATACAAAGGCAAAACGCCTGTACTTAAGTCTGTTCCGGAAGACCAGGCCATAGATGCTCTGATTAAAATTATCTCTGAATCCTAATAAACAGTTCAACGTACATCTCAGAATGAAACGCTCTTAGCACAACTATCTTAAAATTTTTACAAGCTAAGCAGCACAGCAAGCAAAACCGGAACGGCAACGTTAAAGACTAATCCTGAATAGATTGCAACGGGGAACATTGCATTGCCGTCATTCTTAAGCATGATTGGAAGTGTTGTGTCTGTGATTGTCGCACCTCCGGCAGAGGTAATGGCGTACTTGCCAAAGTATTTGTGAATCAGCGGTCCGCAAAGAATTGTAATGAATTCTCTCAACAGGTTTGCAAGCAGTGCAATAGAACCCATTTCAGCGCCCCATGCCCCACTTACCATAATGCCTGTCAATGAGTAATATCCTAGACCAGAGTTAATTGTTATTGCGTTCAAAAAAGAAAAATGTCTTGCGCCCGCAGCAACAGCACCGTCAACACTCCCAGCAACACCGGCAGAACCAACAACAGCCGCCCCGGCACCGCTAACACCTAAGTGGCATAAATATATGATTGCAAACGCAATAGCAGAACCTATCAGCATACCGCCGTAAGTAATAACTGGAGTAAACAATACCCTTGCCCTCAAATGCCTGACAGTTGAAAAAATAGTATCGTCAATTCCTATATTCACCCCAACGAGCAATAACAGCATGTAAAGCACATAATTGGAATAAATTGAGAAATCTAAGGCAAGCCAGCTATCGGGAAGAATATGGAAGGCTGCCAGCAAGATGCCTAAAATGAATGCTCCAACTATAATGAAGCTATCCTTCATACTTCCCTTATTATCAGACTGCTGTGATGTACCGTCAGACTGCTGCGATGTACCGTCAGATTGCTGTGCTGCTCCGTCAGACTGCTGCACAGTATTTGCAGACTGGGATTGTTCCGCTCCTTTTCCACCATCCATCCACTTGGTAAACAGCTTGGTAGCAAACAATGATCCTCCAAGCGCAAAGACAACAAGTATCACGGATATCAGACCTATATTGGATATGCTTTTTATTAGATTTTCATTAGTACCTGTGCGCAAGCCCATTACAAAGAGCAATACACATACCGTTACCATGATGGCGGAGATTAGAGATGTGTGAAACTTCCTCCTAATCAGCCATCCCAGCAATATTCCTGCAGCTAATATTATCAGTCCTATAAACATAAATCACTCCGCAAACAACAAGCATGATATTATACTTGCTTAGCGGGCTTCAAAATTAATCTTTTTCCATACCTTTGCAAAGTATGTGATGTTTTGGGTCAACCAAATTCGTCGCATTCGCTAAATTTATGCAACAACATTTAATACCACTATTCTAAATAAAATATGAAAAACAATCTTTCCTCTTTTTTTCTTAAGGGAGCATTTGCATCAATAATTATTATCGCGACAGCAACTCTCTCTTTTTCACAGCCATACAGCACTGGATACAATTTTAATTCCGGCAACAACATCAGCGCAACCGGAAATTATGCAACCGGACAGAGCACATATGCATACAGCCCGCATGACAGAATAAATCCTAACAACCCCTATTACAACAGGGATGAAGAGGGACATTTGGATGGCTGCACCGCAATGCTTGTAGGGAGAAAAGCCAGCACGGATGGTTCCGTAATGACCTCACACTCATGCGATTCTAATTACCGCACATGGGTTACAATGGAACCGGAAAAGACGGCAAAGCCGGGCGAGATGGAGGAAATAAGATGGGGGCTTCTTCATACAGAGGAACCTTATGATATGCGCGGAGTTACCGTAAAAGGCTCTATTCCAACCGTTGAGCATACTTATTCATATTTGAATACTGCATATCCTTGCATGAATGAGAAGCAACTTGCAATGGGAGAGTCAACTACAGATGGGAAGGAGGAACTTGTAAATCACGACGGTTTGTTCCTGATTGAAGAGCTGGAAAGGATTGCCCTTCAAAGATGTGACAATGCAAGGGACGCCATTAGATTAATGGGCTCGCTTGCAGAGCAATACGGCTTTGGAGATTGGGGAGAATGTCTTACTGTTATTGATAAAAATGAGGCATGGCAATTTGAAATTTACGGAACCGGCAAGAGCGGCAAAAAACCTGGAGCGTTGTGGGTTGCACAAAGGGTTCCGGATGATGAAGTAGCAATAAACGGAAACGTTCCAAGAATTGGCGTAGTAGATTTTAACAATCCTGATAAATTCATGTATGCCAAGGATATAAAAGAGAGAACAAAAGAGCTTAAACTATGGGACGGCAAGTCTCCTTTCAAGTTCTATCCAATGGTTACAACATACAAGAAGAATTTTATGTGGAGAGAGTATTTTATTCTTAACAAACTTGCTCCTTCTTTAGGATTAAAGTACACAGATGAGGAGATGCCGTTCTCTGTAAAACCCGAGCAGAAAGTCTCTCCGGAAATGATGTTTTCTTTCTACAGAGAAACCTATGACGGAACTGATTTTGACCAGGTTAAATACTTAAAAATACCTATCGAGAGAAAGAAAATGGTAGAGGGAAAAGAGGTTAAATATACAGACTCTATCTGCCCGGTTTCTACATTTATGCCAAGCAATATGAGAAATCTTCTTAATCAGCTGAAACCCGGATGCGCTCCAAGAATCAGAACCATCGCGGCCATACAGTGCTCATATTCACATGTCATCAGGCTTCGCAACTGGCTGCCGGATGCAGTCGGTGGAGTTGCATATTTTGCATTTGATAATCCGGCTGAGAGTCCTCGCATCCCTATTTATGCAGGCGAGACAAAACTTCCTAAGGGATTTGACATCTGCGGACAGAAGAGATATAGGACCGATGCTGCAATTTGGTCGTTTAGAGAGACTAACAGAATTGCAACTATCAACTGGGATGAAACAAAGGAGATATTGCGCAACAAGGCTGCGCAATATGAAAAAAAGATGATGGATGAGACGCCGGAACTGGAAAAAAGAGCGGAAGAGTTAATTAAAGCGGGGAAAGAAGATGAAGCTATAAAACTACTGGAGGGTTATACTCAAGAGATTACAGCATCCGAGGAGAGAAGCTGGCAAGATATGAAAGCCGATTTATGGACAATTTTTGCCAGAGCATTGTAGCGGACGGCAACCGGCAAGTTTGGCAGAACATTTAATTTGTTGATAAAAGGTGTGTAACAAACTTTGCTTTGAGGCGCTATTTAAGTAAATTTGCGCAATCAATAACGAGCACTCTTTCTTTTGTTACAATGATGCTATCAGAGAAAAAAATAAAATTAGTCTTAGAGAATGGCCTTGAATTTCAAGGCTATTCTTTTGGGTATGAGCAGCCTACGGATGGAGAAGTTGTATTCAACACCGCAATGGTGGGCTACCCTGAAAGTTTGACCGATCCATCTTATTCCGGCCAGATACTTTGCATAACCTATCCAATTATAGGTAATTACGGCGTTCCCAAAGATTTAGAGGAGAACGGTATTTCTAAAGTATTCGAGTCCTCCAAGATTCATGTTCGCGGACTTGTAATTTCCTATTATTCCAGCACTTTCAGCCATTGGGATTCCGTAAAAACTCTTGACACTTGGCTTAAGGAGAACAAAGTCCCCGGCATATACGGAGTTGATACAAGGGAACTTACAAAAGTATTGAGAGAAAATGGAGCGATGCTTGGAAGGATTGTACCTGCATCATGCAAAAAATATGAAAAGATACATGACCCAAATAAAGATAATCAGGTTGACATTGTAAGTTGCAAAGAAGTAACCACTTACAACAACGGGAGAAAGAAAAAAATTGTACTTGTAGATTGCGGAGTTAAGAACAATATTCTCCGCTGCCTTCTAAAAAGGGACGTAGAGGTAACTAGAGTTCCTTGGAATTATGACTTTAATAAGCTGGAATGGGACGGGCTTTTTATTTCCAATGGCCCCGGTGATCCCGATTTATGCGGGGAAATAGTTGAGCATCTGAAAGTTGCAATGAAAGGCAACAAGCCAATATTTGGAATATGCATGGGCAACCAGTTGTTGTCAAAAGCGGGAGGAGCTGAGATTTATAAATTGAAATACGGACATAGAAGTCATAACCAGCCGGTTAGAATGGTTGGTACCGACAGATGTTTTATAACATCTCAGAATCATGGCTATGCCGTTGACGGAAAGACACTTGGAAAAGATTGGGAGCCGCTGTTTGTGAATATGAATGATGGAACAAATGAAGGTATCAGGCACAAAACAAAGCCTTTCTTCTCCGCGCAATTCCACCCCGAGGCCTCAAGCGGCCCTACCGATACAGAATTTTTATTTGATAAATTTGTTAAAATGCTATAAGTCATGACTGACAAGAAGATGAATACAAAGAGAGATGTACAGAAAATAAAAAAGGTTCTTGTACTGGGCTCAGGAGCGTTGAAGATTGGAGAGGCAGGTGAGTTTGACTATTCTGGTTCTCAGGCACTTAAAGCATTGAAAGAAGAACACATAGAGACAGTCCTGATTAACCCTAATATCGCGACAGTCCAGACCTCTGAAGGTATTGCAGATAAAATCTATTTTCTGCCTGTTACCCCCTACTTTGTGACAAGGGTTATTGAGAAAGAGAAGCCTCAGGGAATTCTGCTTGCTTTTGGCGGACAGACCGCGCTCAACTGCGGAGTAGAACTGAACCGCCAAGGAGTTCTTAAAAGGAATCATGTGGCTGTATTAGGCACTCCTGTTCAGGCAATTATGGATACTGAAGACAGAGAGCTGTTTGTAAAAAAATTAGCTGAGATTGACGTCAAAACAATCAAAAGCCATGCTGTTGAAAACATTGATGATGCGCTAAAAGCTGCCAATGAGCTTGGTTATCCGGTAATTATAAGAGCAGCTTATGCTCTTGGAGGACTGGGCAGCGGTTTTTGCAACAATGATGATGAGCTTAAAAAACTTACCGCAAAGGCATTTACTTTTTCTCCTCAGGTTCTTGTGGAGAAATCATTAAAAGGCTGGAAAGAAATTGAGTATGAGGTTGTAAGAGACAAGTTTGATAACTGCATTACAGTCTGCAACATGGAGAATTTTGACCCGCTTGGAATCCATACTGGAGAGAGTATTGTTGTTGCCCCATCACAGACTTTAACAAATTATGAGTATTTCTGGTTAAGAGAAATTGCAATAAAAATTGTAAGACACATAGGCATTATTGGAGAGTGCAATGTTCAATATGCTTTTGACCCTCAGAGCGAGGATTATAGAGTCATTGAGGTTAACGCCAGACTTTCACGTTCCTCTGCACTTGCCTCAAAAGCAACCGGTTATCCTCTTGCATTTGTTGCAGCAAAATTAGGACTTGGATACGGATTGTATGATTTAAACAACTCCGTCACCAAAACGACTCCGGCATTTTTTGAGCCGGCGCTGGATTATATCGTCTGCAAAATTCCAAGATGGGATTTAACTAAATTCCACCAGGTCAGCAGATTAATTGGCAGCAGCATGAAATCCGTAGGAGAGGTCATGGCAATCGGAAGAAGTTTTGAGGAAGCTATTCAAAAGGGAATGAGGATGATAGGAAGCGGCGCTCACGGCTTTGTCGCAAACAAGGAGATGCATGTTGACGATATTGACAAAGAACTGAAGGAGCCTACTGACAGCCGTATATTTGTGATATCCAAAGCATTTGAAGCAGGATATACTGTCGGGGAAATACATGAGAAGACAAAAATCGATACATGGTTTTTGGACAGACTATATAATATTTACTGCATAAGCAAGGAAATTGAAAAGGCAAAGAAGCTGGAAGATGTTGATAAAGAGCTGATGCAAAAGGCAAAGAGCAGCGGGTTCTCTGATTTTCAAATTGGACGTCTGGTTTTTAAGGATAATGTTGATCCGGATACGTACACAACGGTTGTAAGAAAATACAGAAAATTTCTGGGTATCGTTCCTGTTGTAAAACAGATAGATACGTTGGCAGCTGAGTTTCCGGCAAAAACAAATTATCTATATCTGACATACAACGGAAAATACAATGATATTAAGTATGAGAAGGACGGCAAGTCTGTAATTGTTTTAGGTTCAGGCGCATACAGGATCGGAAGTTCCGTTGAGTTTGACTGGTGCAGCGTAAACTGCCTTAATACAATTAGGAAACGCGGTTGGAGAGGCGTTATGATTAACTACAATCCTGAGACCGTTTCTACTGATTACGATATGTGCGACAGGCTCTATTTTGATGAACTGACTTTTGAAAGGGTTATGGATATTTATGACCTTGAGAAACCGCACGGCGTTGTTGTATCTGTTGGCGGACAAATTCCTAACAATCTGGCTATGAGGTTAAATGACTCACGTGTTAAATTGCTCGGAACTTCTGCCCTATCCATTGACAACGCGGAAGACCGCCATAAATTCTCAGCTATGCTGGACAGATTGGAAATTAATCAGCCTAGATGGAGCGAGCTTACTACTCTTGACGATATCCACAAATTTGTAGATAAGGTTGGCTATCCTGTATTGGTACGTCCATCCTATGTGTTGTCCGGAGCGGCAATGAATGTATGCTCTAACGACCATGAACTCAAAGAGTTCTTAAAGCTTGCGGCTGAAGTTTCTCAGAAACATCCCGTTGTTGTAAGTGAATTTATTCAGCACGCAAAAGAGATAGAATTTGATGCTGTTGCAAAAAAAGGTGAAATTATTGCATACGCCATATCTGAGCATATTGAATTTGCAGGCGTTCACTCCGGAGATGCGACCATACAATTTCCTCCGCAAAAACTTTATGTAGAAACAGTTAGAAGGTTGAAAAAGATTTCCAGAAAGATTGCAGAAGCTCTTAAAATCAGCGGCCCTTTCAACATTCAATACATGGCAAAAGAGAATGATATACTTGTCATTGAGTGTAATCTTAGAGCCTCCAGAAGTTTTCCTTTTGTCTCTAAAGTGCTTAAAATGAATCTAATAGAGCTTGCAACGCGTGTGATGCTGGGAGAAGATGTAACGGCTCCGGATAAGAGCGCTTTTGATTTAGACTACGTTGGAATAAAAGCATCCCAGTTCTCATTCTCCAGATTGCTAAAAGCAGACCCTGTGCTTGGAGTTGATATGGCATCTACGGGAGAAGTTGGATGCCTTGGAGACGATACGGCAGAAGCTATTCTAAAATCCATGATATCAGTTGGATATAAAATTCCGGGAAAGAGTCTTCTGCTTTCAACGGGAGACGGCAAGCAGAAAGCGGAGATGCTTGAGGCTTGTAAAACTCTGGCAAACAAAGGGTATACTCTGTATGCCACAGGAGGAACCTACAGATATCTTAAAGACAATAATATTCAGGCAACTATTGTGTACTGGCCAAGCGAAAAAGGAGTACACCCGCAGGCCACTGACCTGATCCAGAACAAGATGATTGACATGGTTGTGAATATTCCTAAAAACCTGACTCAGACCGAATTGGACAACGGATACAAAGTCCGCAGGGCATCTGTGGATTTTAATATTCCGCTGCTTACTAACGCAAGACTGGCCAGCGCTTTCATTAGCGCTTTCTGCACCATTGATCCGGAAGATATTCAGATTAAATCCTGGGATGAGTATTAACAGTTATTGGCACCATCTGTAAAGTTGCGTATCCCCTATAAGAAAAACAGCGCAACTCCAACAACACTGACGCATGCGCCAAATATCTGATGTCCGGTCACTTTTCTATGATTAATAAAGTGGTCCGGCAATAATATTAATATTGGAACCGTAGAGAGTATTGTAGATACAACGGCGGCACTGATATAGTTTAAGGCTGCAAGTGAGAGAATTACGCCAATGTAAGAACCAATAAACGCCCCTAATCCGGAAAGCCCTGCAGATTTTCTATCGTGAAGAAAAGTAAAAAAACCTTTAAAACCACCTCTGAAATAGACAAATATTGTAAAGCATACAACGGCTGCAAGCATTCTGATCATAGTACCTGACATTGGTATGTAGAAGCTGTTCTGTGATAATTTAAAAATGTTAGAAGACGGATCTGCAGTCTTCTTTAGAACTTCTATGCTGGAGGCATAATCATCCATTCCTATTTTACTGAAAACCACACTGCTGCCCTGTCCTATTGCAGCAATTATTGCAAGTATGACTCCGCGCGCGGGGAATATGAGATGAGGGCCGGAGGTTTTATTATCCTCATGATCAGACCTTTCAAAAATAGAGAAACCTATTCCAAACAGAGTCAAAATCATTCCAACTCCTGCAAGGGATGAGAGTCTTTGGCCTAAAATCAGCCATCCCATCAGCGCTGATATAGGTGGTGAAAGGGTCATTATCAACTGAGTATATCTTGCGGTGATTATTCCGTAGGCAGTGAAGGAACAAATATCACAAAGGACAAAACCTGCAATTCCAGATATGCACATCCAAGTCCAAGTTTTAACATCGGCATACAAAGGCATTAAACTCCCGCTCACAAAAAAAAGAGTGACAACCAAAAAGACGATAGCGATTATACCACGCAACAGATTGACGTTCAATACGCCACCTTTTTTGGTAGCATACTCAAAAATAAGAGAGGATGCGGTCCAGAGAACTGCAGTAAACAACGCTATTAATCCGCCTGTATATCCCATAATCTTCAATCAAAATACTGACCCGTTTGCAAACGGCCCGGCATAGGAGTGCAAAGGTACTTTAAAAAACAACAGCTTAATTTTTGTTTTCCCTTATATTTGCAGAAGTAAATATGTGCAATTCATTATAAAATAACATTGTTGACATGGAGTATTTATATCTTATTATAGGTCTTGTCCTCGTGCTGGTTGGAGCAAATTATCTTGTTGACGGGGCAACCTCTGTTGCAAAAAGATTTGGCATATCCGACATGGTCATTGGAATGACAATAGTTGGTATTGGCACCTCCACTCCGGAGATGGTTGTCAGTTTTTTGGGAGCTACACAAGGAAATGCAGATATAGCTGTCGGAAATATAGTTGGTTCAAATATCTGCAACATCCTGCTAATCTTGGGAATAAGCGCATTGATATATCCGATGGTTTTAACAAGAAATAATATAATAAAAGATATCCCGTTTGTATTACTTTCAACAGCAGCACTTTGCGCCGTTGCATTAGATAAGCAGATTAGCGGGGCATCCGAAAATATCATCTCGCTCGGCGACGGAATTGTTCTGCTTTTGTTCTTTGCAGTCTTTATGGTTTACTCGTTTCTAACGGCACACAAGCCTGAGCCTGAGCAAGATAAAATTGCAAACCAGGAAGTGCCTCCGGTAAAAAAAGATAGCAAATGGAAACGTACATGGCTCCCAATCCTGATGATTATTGGAGGTTTGGTTACGCTGATAGCAGGCGGAGATATGTTTGTCAACGCTGCAACTAAAGTTGCAAAAGCCATTGGTGTCTCTGATGTAATTATTGCCGTCACGATAGTTGCAATTGGAACAAGCGTACCTGAACTTGCAACATCTGTTATTGCGGCCGCTAAAAAGAACACGGGTCTTGCCCTGGGCAACGTGGTGGGTTCCAATATATTCAACGTATTTTTGATTCTTGGTGGAAGTGCTCTGATAACTCCGCTTAATCTTGGGAATTTTGGAATGCTTAACTTTATCATGCTTGGTGTTGCTACTCTTGCTCTGTTTATTTGCGCCTTTACTTTCCACAAGCGTTATATTGACCGCATAGAGGGAGTTCTTTTCCTTTTGATGTACATTGCCTATATTGTTCTGTTAATTAAGGGTTTCTAGCAAGTCATTCGCAAAATTTCGCTCTGGCTTACTTCTCGCTAATGATTTTCTAAAGAAAATCATTGCTCGTACGAAACGCACTCGCTCAATCTTTTGCAAATGAACTTGCTAAAAACGCACGTAGATTATTTTGCAAGAATATTTAATGTACTGTCAACAAGAGATATACATTCCTGCTGCGCAATAGACATATCATCACCTGCCCTATTAATAAAATTCAAAAGCTTATCTTTTTCTGCCTGAGTCAAGAAAGGATTCAATGAATCATAACGTAAAACAACTCTGGCACCGGCAGTGTACGTGTAACAAATAGAACCGGCGTATGACACTGAATGACAATTAACTTGGAATGTTATTTTATTTTGAATCTCCTTTGCCAACTCCTTCAACTGACCTAAATCCATTTTTGGAGTAAAGTATTCTGTTGACAGCAAAAGTTCCAAATAGTCTTTATCAATTGAGCTGTTTTTCTCAAAAATATTTAAAGAATAGATAAAATCAGATGAGGTAAAAGTCTCATTTGTCAGAACCATATTTTTATATAACTTAATTAAAGCAACAGGGGCTAAATCTTTTGATGTCAAAGCAGTTAGACAGTTACATGATTTTATCAGAGAAAGAATGCCATCATAATGGCTGACAGTATTTGAGTAATAAGCAGAATAAGTAAAACTTATAGGCAGAAACATGCAACTTTGAGATAAGCCCTCCGTATTAAGACGATTCAGAGAATCCTGCGGAATCTGACATGCCGCAAGAACTTCAGCGCCATTTTCAAAGGTTTTCCAAACCTCTTTATTCTTAAGGTTCCGGAATTTATAAACATACCCAGTGAACGTTCCATCATAAATAACATCCTTATCTTTTGTAATAGGGACATCCGGCTGCTTGGAACATCCAAACAATAAGCAGAATGACAACACAGAAAATATCCAAAATAAATTCTTCATAGAGACTTTATTCTTTATCGAGACTTTATTCTTTATCCAGCAGGTCCTCCTTATCATCAAGTTCAGAAACGTCTTTAAGTTTGCGGTTAATTACATTGGTTCTTGTAGTTACAAGGGTATCAATATCGTTGAGACCTCCTTGAATTTTTCCTTTGGCCTTCTCCAGCAACTCCCCAAATTTACCAAATTCACTCTTGACGGCGCCAAGAATATTCCAAACCTCATCTCCTCTCTTCTGGATTGCGAGCGTCTGAAAACCAACTTGGAAACTAGTAAGCAGCGCGGCAAGATTAGTTGGTCCGGCAATCATAATACCATACTCTCTCTGCACCTGATTCAGCAAATCATTGTCTCTTGCAACTTCTGCATAAAGTCCCTCAAAAGGTAAAAACATGATACCGAATTTTGTGGTCTTTGGAACCTCTATGTACTTGTCCTTAATGTCTTTAGCATTCTTTTTAATCACCATGGACAATTCCTTGCGCGCAGCATCTACCTTCTCTTTTTCCGAACTTTCATAAGCTGCAATCAAGTGATCATAAGTATCTTGCGGAAATTTAGAATCTATAGGGACCCAAACTGTATCTCCTGAACTGCCGGGGAATTTCACTGCAAATTCCACAACCTCACCCCTCTCCTTAGTGTGCACGTTTGCCTCATACTGTCCGGGAGCAAGAAACTGTTCCAGAAGCATTTTAAGCTGCACCTCACCTACCCCTCCGCGCATCTTAACATTGCTCAAAACTTTCTTAAGACCGCCAACATCTTGTGCAAGAGTTTGCATTTCTCCAAGCCCTTTTTGTACATCCACCAGCTGCTTCCCGACAGTTTCAAAACTCTTTCCTATTCTGTCTGTCAGTGTTTTATCCAGTTTCTCCTCAACTGTCTGCCTCATTTTCTCCAATTTTTCATTGGTATCATCAACCATCTTTGTTTGAGTTTTATCCAGGGTCTGCAGTTTTTCTCTCTGCATGTCCTCCAAAGATTTAAGCCTTTGTTCCTGAACTTTTTCCAAGCTGGTCAGCTGATTTTTCTGGTTGTCTGCAAGAAGACCAACTCCTCTGTTGAAAGAATCGTTAAAGTCTTTTATTTTTCCCGCAATTTCCTGTCTTTGAGAATCTTGTGCACGAGTATAATCATCTTTATTCTCCTTGTGAAAATTCTGTATTGCGGTCATAAGATTTTGCATAAACTTGTCATTTTCAGACATATAATCCGCAATAGTCTTTTTTTGCCCATTGGCAATGTTTAATAGTACTATGATAGCTCCTATTAGAAACACTGCAATAAGAATCACATAAACCAGGTTAATCTCCATAATCCCTCTCTTTAATTGTGGTAAAGTTAAAAATGATCAAGGACTTTTGCAATAATCAAATCATATGCATATATTTGCTCTACAAAATAGTAAAAGGTTTTACTATAAACTATGATACTTAATAAACAGGTCGGAGTGTTTTTGAACTTGGTACACAACAAGTTCAAGCAATATGTCTCCTCTATTTTTCAGAGCCAGGGATTCAATATTACTCCCGAGCAGTTCCTTGTAATGGACACTCTCTGGGATGAAGGCGTTTTGTCCCAACAGCAAATAGCGGACATTATTATAAAGGATAAAAATTCCATTGTGAAGCTTATAGACGGACTGGAGGAGAAAAAGCTGGTAAAGAGAATTCCAAACTCCAAAGACAGGAGACAGAATCTTATTCAGGTAACCCCATATGCAAAGAGCATACAGCAAGAAGTCACGGAACTTGCAATGGAGGCGGTTAATTTGATTATCAAGGGTATACCAAAGAAACAAATGTATGATTTCATACAGGTGCTATCTCAAATGGCAAGCAACATGAACACAGATGTTAATCTAAAAGAGCTTGCAAAAAGATTTCCAACCAAGGGGACAGATTACATAAAAGAGATTAAATCTGGCCTTGACAAAGTTAGGCCTAATTTTGACAAGATCAAGTAATAACAAGGTAATAATCAACTATCTATATGGGAAAATTATGCGAAAGATTGATGAAGGATTACAGGATTAAGGAGGGTTTGAATGCTTGCATCAATTGTGGTACTTGTACGGCAATATGTCCTGCCGCGGAATTTTACAAGTATGATCCGCGACAGATTGTAGATATTGTCCAAAGCCAGGATGACGCTGAAATAGAGAAACTTTTAAAAAGCGATACTATCTGGTACTGCGGAGAATGCATGAGCTGTGTTACAAGATGTCCGCGCAAAAATGCACCAGGACTTGTTGTTATGGCGTTAAGAAGCCTCTCTATTGACATGGGATATTTCATGGAATCAGAAAAAGGCAGACAGCAATATGTGGTCTCTAAAGATTTGTGCGGCAATATATTAAACTATGGATACTGCGTCTATCCAAGAACCTTCAAATATGCAACCCACCAGGAAGCCGGCAAAGTTTGGAAATGGGAAGAAGAGCACATGGATGATGTCTATGAGAGACTTAATGCTAATCTGGATGGAGAAGGTCCCGGTGCAGTAAGGAAAATTCCTCAGAAAGATTTGGATGAGATAAAGAAGATTTTTGACATCACAGGTGGCACGGACAGAGTAAATGCAGTTAAAGCCGCAGCAGAGAAGAAGGCTAATGAACTGGGACTTACAGAAGAAGAATACTTTAACAAAGTATACACAGAATGCAAAGGGGCACACCTTAATCATTAATTGACAATAAAAATATGATATACGAAGGCAAACAAAAAATATGGTCCGATTACCAGAAGGAAATTCCCGATGACCATTATTTCTATGTAAGAAGTTGCATCAGACAGACATTTTTTCCCGCAAGTGAATGGGCCTTTCTGGATATAACCAGAAATAAATTCAACAAGGATATCTTTGAGACTGAGCATCATACAACATGCGGAGGCATAGCTTACCATTCAGATGCAATTCCTCAAGAGACGGTGATGACTATCATTGCGCGCCAATTTGCGTTAATGCACAAATACGGTTATGAAAACTATGTTTGCTCATGCATCACTTCATTTGGACTTTATTGCGAGACCTTGGAATCATGGAGAGAATTTCCGGATCTGCAAAATAAAATAGCCGAGAACCTTAAGAAGGCTACGGGACTTGAATTTGCAAAACCCAAATTTCTTGTTCACGCAAGTGACCTTGTGTATAAATACAGGAATCTTATTGCCGCACAAGCAAAGTTCAAACTGGTAGATAAAAATACTGGCAAACCTTTAAGAGTTGTGGAACACATTGGCTGCCACTACTCTAAGATGTTTCCTTCCAAAGGCATAGGAGGCGCCGAATACCCTTACGTGCTAGCCGGAATGGTGGAAGCCTGGGGCGGAGAAGTTGTTGATTATCCTGAGCGCAGACATTGCTGCGGTTTTGGATTCAGACAATATTTTGTGCAGAGCAACAGAGGATATTCCCTTGCAAATACTCATAAAAAATTTGAAAGCATGGAGCCTTATAAGCCGGATATGATAATTACAAATTGCCCAGGCTGCCCCTATTTCATGGATCGCTGGCAATATGTAATTGCGGAAACTCAGGGAAAAACTTACGGACAAAACGGCCACGGAATTCCTGTTTTTACTTTTGAAGAAGTTGCGGGACTGGTTCTTGGATATAACCCTTGGGATTTAGGTTTGCAGACGCATCAGATTGGCCCTGAGCCTGTTCTGGACAAAATGGGCATAGTTTATGACCCGGCTAAAAAATACCTGGGCAAGAACGGGAAAGATATTGGCAAACCAGATTTTGTAGAGTGTATAAAATAATATCTGTCGCGACAGAAACATTAAAGCTGTAAAAAACTTAAAATCAATGAATAACAACGTGCTGATTATTGGAGGCGGTCCTGCCGGACTAGAAGCAGCTGCACAACTCCAGGGGCTTGGATACAACACTATTCTGATTGAAAAAACAGACAAACTTGGAGGACATCTAGCTAAATGGGACAGATTATTTCCCGCAAGTCAGTCTGCTAAAGAATTGTTGGACACACTTTTACAAAATATAAACGGAGTAAAATGCTTCTTAAATACAGATGTTAATTCAATTAACGTTCTTGACAAATCTTATAATGTAATACTGTCTAACGGCATAACAATTCTTGCTGATGCCGTTCTTCTGGCAAGCGGGTTTGACTTGTTTAAAGCGGAGAAAAAAGAGGAATATGGATACGAGATTTATGACCGTGTTATTACAAATGCTGATTTGGAACAATATTATAAAACCAAGTGTGACAACAGGATACAGAATCCAAAAAGTATAGGATTTATTCATTGCGTAGGCTCCAGGGATGAAAAAGTTGGCAATTTAGCCTGCTCAAAAGTTTGCTGTGCAACGGCCGTTAAGCAGGCCTGTGAAATCAAACAGGAATTTCCGGAGGCGGAAGTTTATTGTTTCTATATGGATCTTAGAATGTTTGGAAGAAATTATGAAGATTTATATTTGAAGGCTCAAAAACAATATGACATCAGATTCATAAGAGGCAGAGTATCAGAAGTGTCTGAACAGCAAGATAAAACGCTGATTGTAAAAGCGGAGGATACTTTAAGCAGCAAGCCAATAAAAATCACATTGGATATTCTTGTACTAATGGCCGGAATGAGGCCTTCAGAGGCGGGAGAAAAAATTGGAGACATGCTGCAAATAAGCAAAGAAGATGACGGCTTCTTTACAACAAAAGATTCCGTTTACTCTCTGCAAAAGAGCAATTTGCCGGGTTTATTCTTTGCAGGGGCATGTACCGGCCCAAAAACAATTCCAGACACTTTGCATGAGGCTCGCAGTTCAGCTTTGGAGATACATGAGTACCTAGTCAAAAATTTTTCAGATAGGAAATGATAAATTTTGGTTACACAATTAACCCAAGTTCCAGAATTAATCTGGATAATTTTGACAGGGAAAAATTCAATAAACTTGTTGAGATTGAGCCTGATGTAAAGACGTGCATGGCATGCGGCTCTTGCTGCGCCAGCTGCTCTGCCGGCAAATACACCCCGACTAGTTTGCGCAGCGCAATTCTTGCTTTGCAAAACGGACTTCCGGAAAAAGCTCTGGATTGTCTGAAAGGATGCATGCTATGTGGAAAGTGTACAATGATTTGTCCCAGAGGCATTAACACGCGGCATCTGATAATATCAATTACTAAAATATACTCTGCAAAATGAACTCTTTAACCTTTATATTGTTGCAGAATATTGTGGCAGCAGCAGCAAACCCCATATCAAGACAAGAGGTAATTGATAGATTGCCAAATGAATACAGCAATTTTGTCTTACCATTTATTATAGGCATGTCATTCATTCTTATCTATCTTTTTGTAGGCATGGTAAGAATTCTTCATCACATTCCGGGTCCCGACAAAAAAAAATTTTTTATCTCCTTGGTTACCCCTATCACAATATGGCGGAATATAAGAGATTTGATTGGAGACTGCCTACTGCATGTTAAAATTTGGAAACGTAAACCGATTCTAGGTTACATGCACTCCTCCATCGCATTTGGATGGTTCATGCTTATTGTACTGGGACACATAGAGGTAGCATTGTTTGTACCCAAACACTTCCGGTCAATATCGGACGGTTCCCTGTATTACCCGATATTCTACAGATTTTTTGTGTGGGTAAACCCGAATAATATAACATTACGCGGTTCTTTTTTCTTTTTTTTGATGGACTTTTTCCTGCTTTACGTACTGTCGGGAATTGCATTGGCAATGTTTAAAAGAATAAAATCCATTGCGCTTGGAATGAGACATACTACGCATCCATCTCTGGCTGACCGAGTTGCGCTTTATTGCTTGTGGGCGATATTTCCGCTGAGGCTTCTGGCGGAGAGTTTTACTGCAGATTTGAGCGGCGGCAGTTTCTTGACAAAGCCAATGAACATGCTGTTTACCAGCTTCTTTGGGAAAGGACTCAATTTTATGCCAACATGGTGGGCTTATTCTACGGCGCTGGGATTGTTCTTTCTGGCAATGCCGTTCAGCCGCTACATGCACATTGTAACTGAGGCACTGTTAATTCTTTTCAGAAATGCAGGACTAAAAGTACGCAAGCCAAGGAAGGGATTTGCGGAGGCAGAAATCTACTCATGCTCCAGCTGCGGACTTTGCCTTGACGCATGCCCAATGAACGTGCAGAAGAAAAATTTAAGATACTCATCTGTATATTTTATCAGATTTTTAAGACGTCACAACACAAAGAAAATAAACACCATAGCACAGAAGTGTCTAATGTGCGGAAAATGTTATGCACTGTGCCCTGTAAGCATAGATTCACCTGCAATTCGCATTGCGCAGCGAGCAACATTTAACAATCCGCTTCCATATAACTACAATTATCTTAAAGATGCATATCACAATAGCGCAGCAGAATCTGTCGGGAGTAAAAAATGCAAAACTGATATAATGTATTTTGCAGGTTGCATGAGCCACCTTACCCCAATAATTATTAAATCAATGCAAGGGATATTTAAAGCTGCTGGAGTTGAATATGTTTT
>Ga0209099_1000213_pt1 | contig 67429 bp, 66 predicted proteins | sample AD_JPNHW2_MetaG_FD_184430 | JGI IMG/M metagenome (GOLD analysis project Ga0209099, IMG submission 184430) | Active sludge microbial communities of municipal wastewater-treating anaerobic digesters from Japan - AD_JPNHW2_MetaG (SPAdes) (version 2) | ecosystem: Engineered > Bioreactor > Anaerobic...
CGCGTCACCTGGAACTCGGGATCCTTGAGCACCTCGGCCAGGACCGCCTTCGGATCGGGATGGGCCCGGAGGGGCGAGGGCGCGAACAGGGCGAAGGCCAGCAGGAGGAGGGCCGCGCTCCGGCCCAGGGCCCTGGCGATCCTCGCCGCCATCTTCCGGAAGGCCACTCCCAGGTCCCAGCCTTCCAGTTCGACCCGCCGGTTCAGGTAGAGGGCGAAGCCGCCGGCGACGTAGAAAGGCTCCAGCAGGGTGAACGCGGCGATGGGGAGCAGGCTCATCAGGAGGTCCAGCCAGCGCGCCCGCTCGGGCCCCGAACCGAACACCGCGGCCGTCACGCCGAAATCGACGGCGGCGGGCGTGAAGAGGGAGATCGCCGCCAGGGCGCCGACGCAGACCGCGCCCTGGAACAGGAGGCAGACAAAGGTCAGCCAGACGGCCTGGGGCCTGCTCCTGCGCAGGAGCACCGCGCAGCGCCTCCGGTAGCCCGCGCCCGGCTGCTCCTCCAGCTGCCATACCGGGAGCACGAAGCTCCGCTGGGGGCTGAACCGCCGCCAGGCCAGGGAAGCCAGGAAGCCTCGGCGCATGAACCTGGGCGCCTGGCCCAGGGTCTCCTTCAGGCTCGGCAGCTCGCCGAAGGTGGCCCTGGCCAGGACGTGCAGGACCAGGCGGTCCAGGGCGGGCTTCAGCCACCAGACCACCAGGGGCGGGACCCAGAGGTGGTCCCGGAACAGCGCCAGGAGGATCGCGGAAAGGGGGACGACCGCGGCGAGCCATGCGAGGATCACCGCGCGCCAGTTCGCGCGCAGGAGGATGAAGCCCAGGTCCACGGCCTCCCAGGGATCCCTCAGGCGCAGCGCCATGCGGAGGCGTTCAAACATGGCGCCGGCCTCCGAAAAGGAAATAGGCGGCCACCAGGGCCCAGAGGCTCCCTCCGACGATGAACTTCATCGTCGGAGGCACCAGGGCGCTGGAGGACCAGAACGCCTCGAAGAAGGCGGCCAGGAAGACCATGAGCGCGGCGCCGTAGACGATCGCCACGCCGCTCCGGGAGGCGTCCTTCAGGGCCTGGAGGCGCGACTTCCTGCCCGGCGAGAGGAGCGCGAAGCCCAGCTTCATGCCCGCCGCCCCCGCCAGGACCAGGCCGGTGGTCTCCAGGGCGCTGTGCGTGACCACGAAGGACCAGAAGTTGCCTCCGAGCCCCATCCGGGTCAGGTGTCCCGCCACGGCGCCCCCCTGGAGCCCGTTGACCAGGAGGAAGATGACGGAGCCGAGACCCAGCGCGAGCCCGCTCGCGAAGACCTGGAAGGTGATGCGCAGGTTGTTCCAGATGTAGAAGCCGAACATGTACACGTCGGTGTCGGCGGCGTCCTTGCGCCCGAACTTCGCGCCGCCGCCGCGGTACATCTCCTCCATGCGGGCGAGGGACTGGGGGTCCTGGACCAGGTAGGCCACCTCGGGGTTCCGGTGGACGGCGAAGGGCAGGCCGAGGAATGGCAGGTAGAACAGGGCACTGGCGAGGGCGACGGCCCGCCAGTTGGCGCGCACCAGGCGCGGGAAGCCCGAACGCAGGAACCGGAGCCATTTCTGCTGGAGCCCCGGGCGCGCCCCGTAGAGGGCATGGTGGCCCCGGAGGGCGAGATCGTTCAGGCGCCGGATGAGGGCGGCCGTGTACCTGCGTTCCCGCGCCAGGGCGAGGTGGTGGCAGACGCGGCGGTAGCTGGCGGGGAAGTCCTCCGCGGCGGCGTCCGCCCCGCCGCGAGGCTTCCGGTCGAGCTGCCGGAGGGCCGCTTCGAAGGTGGTCCACTGCGCCTCGTGCGCCTGCTCGAAGGCCTGCTGCTTCATCGCTCGCCCGCGTAGCGCGAGGCCAGGCGCCGGACGCGCGCCACGGCCTCCGGGCCCCGGAGGGCCGTCAAGGGCTCCAGGAGGTCCGCCAGCTCCTCCGCGCGCTCCCGGGTGAACTCCTGCCTGCGGGCCGCGAAGGCCACCAGGGCCTGCTGTTCGTCCAGCGTCAAGGGGACGGAGGGAAGGGCGATCGGTTCGCCGGCATCCGCTTCCCCCTCCAGGCCGGACTTCGCCCTGCGGGAAACCCGCTTCTCCGCGTACACGACGATCGTGCCCGCCGCCAGGTCGCCCAGCCGCTTGAAGTCCTTCTGCACGAGCATGCTCACGAGGCCGGCCGCGTACAGCGCCGGCAGGAAGTCCGCGAACCGCAGGAAGTTCCTCACCGTGGACTGGTACCAGCCGACCGGGGCGCCGTCGTCACAGAGGACGCGGATGCCGAGGGCCATCTTGCCGATCGTCTGTCCCTGGGCCAGCACCTCGAAGAATACGGGATAGAACCACTCCATGAGGAAGACCAGGACGAGCCAGGCCCCCGCGCCTGCCCCCCCGAGCAATGGAAGGATCATGCCCAGGGCCATGTAGGCGGCGAAGCGGATCATCGTGTCGAGGGCCCAGGCCATGGCCCGCACGACAGGCCCCGCCAGCCCGAGCTCCAGCACCACGCCTTCCGGAGTCTCGATGGCCCTCGCCGAATCGATCAGTGCCTGCATGTGGATGGGATCACGAGGCTTGGACCTGCATGGTCGAGATCATTCATGAATGTGGACTTCACAGCAAATCCTATGTCTGTAGAATGAACGTCTTTCTTCGGCGCCTCATCAAGGAAAGCACATGTCCAAGAAAATTGCCCTCATCGCCATCGGCGGAAACGCCCTTTTGAAAGAGCGGGAGAAAGGGCTCCAGGAGGAACAGCTCGAGAATGCCCGCGAGTGCGCGGAAATGTTCGGAAACGTCGTCAAGGCCGGCTTCTCCCTCTGCATTGTCCACGGCAACGGCCCCCAGGTGGGGAACATCCTGATCCAGCAGGAGGAAGGCTCCAACCGGATCCCGCCCTACAGCCTCGACATCTGCGACGCCATGACCCAGGGATCCATGGGCTACATGCTGGAGCGGATGCTCATCAACCGGCTGGCCTACCTGGACCTCGGCACCCCGGTGACCACGGTGCTCACGGAGGTCGTGGTGGACAAGGACGACCCGGGCTTCCAGAACCCCACGAAGCCGGTGGGCCCGTTCTACAAGGAGTTCCGTGCCCTCGAACTGATGAAGGAGAAGGGCTGGATCATGCGGGAGGACGCGGGCCGCGGCTGGCGCAAGGTGGTTCCCTCGCCCAGGCCCATCGAGATCGTGCAGGTGGACTCCGTCAAGCTGCTGCTCGAGGCCGGCCACTGCGTCATCGCGGGCGGAGGCGGGGGCATTCCCGTGATCCGGGACGCCTCGGGCTTCCTGGTGGGCGTGGAGGCGGTCATCGACAAGGATCGCCTGTCCTCGCTGCTGGCCGAGCAGCTGGGCGCCGACACCTACGTGATCCTGACCGGCGTGCCCAAGGTGGCCCTCGATTTCGGCAAGCCGACCCAGCGCTGGGTCGACCGCATGACCTTCTCCGAGGCCGCCAAGCACCTGGCCGGCGGCCAGTTCCCGGCCGGCTCCATGGGGCCCAAGATCGAGTCGGCCCTCGCCTTCATCAAGGCCGGGGGCCACGAGGTCCTCATCACCTCCCCCGAGGCCCTCGAGAAGGAGGACTACGAGAAGGTGGGCACCCGCATCGTCCGCGACTGATTCCAGGCGCGAACGGCCCCGGGCGGACGCGGTTGAGGCAGAATCGACCGTGTCCGCCGTGTTTCCGGAGTGTCCATGTACGCCATCGCCATCATCCGCTACCGCCGTCCCCTGGAGGAGGTGCTCAAGGTCGTCGAGGCCCACCGTGCCTACCTCCGGAGCCTCAGGGAGAAGGGCGTCCTGCTGGCCTCCGGTCCCCTGGACCCCCGGAACGGAGGAGCCCTGCTCCTGAAAGTGGCGGACCAGCATGGGAGCCTCGACCGGATCCGGGACGAGGATCCTTTCATCAAGGCGGGCGTGGCCCAGTACGAACTCCTGCCCTGGCTGCCGAACATCGGCAGGGAGGACCTGGACAGGCTCTGAGCGCCGCCCGGAGGGGCCTCAGCGCTTCCGGGGACGGTTCTCCCTGACGCCGTAGGGCCAGACGCCGCCGCCGGGGACGAGTCCGGGCACCGCATCGTGTGCCCCCCCGCCGGTTCGGTCCAGGGAGGAAGATCGCGCCGGGGACGGCTCGCCTTCCGGCGGCGGGGGCGCGGGGGCGGGGACCTGCCTCGGAAGCGGCGCGCGGGGATCGTCGTGGCCGGGGCCCTGTTCACGGATCGCCAGGCAGCGGTGGTAGAGCACATGGGAGAGATACTGGGACCGGTCCATGCCCATGGCTTCCCGGTCCGCTTCCAGCTGCATGATGGCCGCGTCCGGCAGGGAGAAGTAGGTCAGGTAGCCGTGGAGGACCCGCAGGACCAGCGCGGTCAGGTCCAGCCCGCGGCGGGACGCCTCCCGGCCCAGGACGTGCACCAGTTCCACGGGCATCCGGAAGGTCCGCACGACCTTGTTCCCACTCATGGCTTCAGGATCCATGTCAGGCAGGCTCGTGGACATCGGTCCCCCGGGTGGAATGGACGCTCGAAATTCCCTGAATGATAAGCAGGATCCCGGGAAACCCGCAGGTATTTCTCCTTGACCGTCGAATGAGGAGGCCTGTATGACGAACGTAATACATGAAGATAGGTCAATGTAATGATATTTTTAAAATGAAATCAAATTTATTTTCTTTTCCATATGCCTTGCTTTAATGAGCCAACTTGACCAACAGGAGGGTTGTTCCATGAAAGCAAGAGCGTTCATTGCCGTGGTCCTGGCCACGTTTGTCCTCATTCTCCTGGGCGACGGAGTCGTCGCCAGCCTGGTCCTCGGTCCCAGGGGGGCCGCGGGCAACTACAACTGGAACACGATCGCCTTCGGGTGGGCCTTCGCCGTCGCGGTGTCGGGGCTGATCGTGGGCGCCGACAACAACCCGGCCATCACCCTGGCCTGCGCGGTCCGGGGGGACGTCCCCTGGTCCCGGGTGGTGCCGACGTTCCTGGGGACCTTCCTGGGCGGCTTCCTCGGCGCCCTGGCCGTCTACCTGGTCTACCGGGACGGCCTGGTGTCGGCCGGCATGCCGAACATATGGACGAGCGGCGCGGGGGCGATCTACGATCCCGCCGGGAAGTCCGCGGGCGCCTACAGCATGCTGACGGCGAGCATCGCCGAGTTCTTCGGGACGACGGTGCTCATGTGGGCCGTCCTCGCCGTGGGCGACCGCAAGAACGCGGCCATGGCCAAGGCGGGCCCCTTCGTGGTGGGAGGCGTCATCCTGGCCATCGGCCTCTGCCTGGGCGGCCCCAGCGGGTACTCCCTCAACCCCGCCCGCGACCTGGCGCCCCGCATCCTCGGCGCCCTGGTCGGGTCCAGGAACCTGTTCGACGGCTGGTACTGGCTGGTCCCGCCCGTCCTGGTGCCCTGCCTGGCCTGCGTGGTGGCCACCTTCCTCTACGACGCCTTCCTCAATTCGGAGAAGTGCGTGGAAGGACACGTGGCCGGCGAACCCAGCCCTCAGCGGCCCTAGGTCCCGGCGTCCCGCTCCCGGAGGCCTCGCCCAGGCCGCCCGGGAGCGTGGATGCGGAGGCTTCCCGCCGCCCAGCCTGAAGCCTCCGTTCGGCACGGTCCGGTCCGTGCCGGTGGGTCCGGGTGGCCTGCCCAAGCCACCCGGACTCGCATTCCGGAAAGAAGAACCCTCTTGACTTGGCAGTGACCTGGAAAAGAACATCGATCATATACTTAACAGTGTTAATATGCCTTCCGCCGGAGGAAGGCCATGGGATCGATCGAACGGCGGAAGAGGGACCAGGCGGCCTTGAGGGGGCGGATCCTGGACGCGGCGCGGACCCTGTTCGCCCAGTCCGGCTACGAGGCGGTCACCATGCGCCGGATCGCCGGCCTGATCGACTACTCCCCGACGACGATCTACCTGCACTTCAGGGACAAGGACGCCTTGATCCGGGAGCTGTGCTCCGAGGATTTCCTGTCCCTGGCGGCCCAGTTCCGCGCGGCGCGGGGCAGGGAGGAGCCCCTCGAGCGCATCCAGGCCATCGGGCAGGCCTTCCTGGGCTTCGCCTTGAGCCATCCCAACCACTACCGGGCCATGTTCCTGGCGGCGCATCCCCCCGTTCCGGCAGACCAGCGACGGATCGAGCGGGGCAACCTGGAGGAGGACGCCTGGGCCATCCTGGTGTCGGCCGTGGCGGAGGCCCAGGAGGCGGGCTCCCTGCGCCGCGACCTGGGCAACGCCGAGGAGCTGGCCCAGCAGTTCTTCGCGGGGATCCATGGGGTCGCCTCCCTGCACCTCGTCCTGGCCGAGGATCCCTGGATCGGCTGGGCGCCCGTCGAGTCCGCGGGCCAGAGGATGATCGAGGCCCTGCTCCGCGGATTCGCCCCGCCCCCGGCCGGGGCTCCCGTCCCCGGGAGGCGGCCGTGAGCAGGCGCTCGCGCTGGATCGGGGCCGGTCTCCTCGGCGCCGTCGCACTGGCCGCCGCTCTCGGGACGCGGTCCGCGGTCCGCACCGTGCCGCGGCTCTTCAGGCGCAACGCGGAGCTGAAGGCCCAGGGCTACTACATGGGCGAGTTCGAGTTCAAGATGCTGGCCGTCCAGCACGAGGTGAACAGGGGCCGCTATCTGGAGGCCATCCGCGTCCTCCGGCGCATCGAGCGGGAGATGGCGGATCCGGGTGGACTCGCCAGGATGCCCGTTCGCGCCACGCCGGAGCAGCAGATGGCGTTCCTCCTCGCCCGGCAGGATCCCGTCACCGGGGCCTTCATGGACCCCCGCTATCCCCCGTTCACCTACTTCGCGCCGACCTGCAACGTGGTCGAGGCGCTCGTCGAGCTCCGGAAGCAGACGGGCAGGCCATTCCGCCTGGCGCATCCCCTCCGCTTCCTGGACCGGATCGGGACGCCGGAGATGCTGCGCGCCTACCTGGACTCCCTGCTCTACCTCGACGGACCCAGCGCCCGTTTCCCGGGACCCGGACCCTATGGGCCGGGGATCTCCGAACTCGCCGCCTTCACGGACCTGGAGGAAGCCGGCGTCCACCGCTTCTCGGAGGCCTGGAAGACCGAGCTCCGGCGATGGTTCTACGAGACCCAGGACCCGGTGTCCGGCTTCTGGGGATCCCGCATCGGATCCCCGGCGAAATGGCGGCAGCGGATCGACGTCACCTCCACCTTCCACATCCTCAAGCTCGTGCTCGACCCTGAAGGGAGGGACCAGGACGGCCGCTTCCCGCTCCGTCACGCGGATGCCCTGGCCAGGGGGATCCTGGACTCTCTGGAAGTCCCCATCCCCGAGGACACCGCCGCCCAGCACGACTGGGGGCTGAAGCAGGCCCAGGGCGCCAAGATCCTCGTGCGGTACCTCTGGCCCCGCCTGCCGGAGGCGGAAAGGGAGCGGGCGCGACGCGTGTTCCGGCGCCAGCTGGACCGGATCTTCCGCCTCTATCGGCCCGAGGAAGGAGGCTTCGCCTACTACACCTCGGCCCCGGGAGCGGACCTCGACGGCACGGGGCTGGCCCTGGCGTCGCTGAGGCACATGGGCCTGCTTCCGGGGACCTCCGAGCGCGACCGGCTGTGGGGACAGGCACTGGCGGCCGGGCCGGCGCGGACTTTCCTCACGATCCGCCGCTGGGGGGAAGTCCGCCTTCCGCCGGTGGAGGGCGTCCGGTCCTGCCGGGTCTACGCAGGGGCTGGCGAGAAGGGGACGCTGGTCCAGATCGCCTATCCGGGCGGCGCGGGGAGCCTCGACCTGGAGGATCTGCGCCGGGGGCTCGGGAAATACCTGGCCTCCGGGGGGCCTTCCTTCGGCAACTGGACCTCCGCGGCCGGCCTGGATGCGGGTTTCCTCGGCTCGGATCGACACGCCCCGCCCGTGACCGTCGTCCACGGCGCGCCGGACCTGGCTGCGGCGGCCCGCGGCCGCGGGGCTTCGCGCTTCTGCGTGGTCGGCTACGACATCGCTCAGATCCCCTTGTTCCGCCTGGTGGTCACGGGCGCGTGAACCGGACCTCGCCGGGCGAGCCTTGTGGCGGTCCGCGCGCGCGGGGACAATGGTCCTGCGACGATCCGCACGAGACCCTCCATGAGCACACGCACCGTCTACCTCCGCGACTACACCGTCCCTGCCTACCTCGTCGAAACCCTCGACCTGGACATCGACATCGGCGAGGAGTTCGCCAGGGTGAAGGCGCGATGTGCCATGCGGAGGAACCCGGCCGGGAAGGGGGGCGCGCTGGTCCTCTGGGGCGAGGACATGGCGCTCGAGGCCCTGCGGCTCGACGGGCGCGCGCTGGAGCCGACGGAATACGCGTTCGCGGACGGCGAACTCAGGGTCGAGACCGTGCCCGGAGCATTCGTGCTCGAGACCACCGTCACGATCAAGCCCGACGAGAACACCCGGCTGTCCGGGCTCTACCGTTCCAAGGACGGCTACTTCACCCAGTGCGAGGCCGAGGGCTTCCGGAGGATCACGCCCTATCCCGACCGGCCGGACGTCATGGCGCGCTTCACGTGCACGCTGCACGCCGACAAGGCCCGGTTCCCCGTCCTGCTCTCCAACGGCAACCTGACGGGCAGCGGCGACGAGGCGGAGGGGCGCCACTGGGCGAAGTGGGAGGATCCCTACGTCAAGCCCTCCTACCTCTTCGCCTGCGTGGCCGCGAAGCTGGACGTCCTGGAGGACGAGTACACCACGACGTCCGGGCGGCGTGTCCGCTGCGCGGTCTACGTGGAGCCGGGCAAGCTCGACCAGTCCGCCCACGCCATGGCGGCCCTGAAGAAGAGCATGAAGTGGGACGAGGACGCCTACGGCCTGGAGATGGACCTGGACAACTTCAAGATCGTCGCCGTGGGCGACTTCAACATGGGAGCCATGGAGAACAAGGGCCTCAACATCTTCAACACGAAGTACGTCCTGGCCCGGCCCGACACGGCCACCGACGCGGATTTCCAGGCCATCGACCGGGTGGTGGCCCACGAGTACTTCCACAACTGGACGGGCGACCGCGTCACCTGCCGGGACTGGTTCCAGCTCTCCCTCAAGGAAGGGCTCACCGTCTTCCGGGACCAGAGTTTCGGCATGGACGTCCACTCGGCCGGGGTGACGCGCATCCAGGAGGTGCGGGCCCTGAGGGCGGGGCAGTTCGCCGAGGACGCGGGCCCCATGGCCCATCCGGTCCGCCCCGCGAGCTACAAGGAGATCAACAACTTCTACACGGCGACGGTCTACGGGAAGGGCGCCGAGGTCATCGGCATGATCCGCACCCTCATCGGCCAGGAGGCCTTCCGGCGGGGCATGGACCTCTATTTCCGGAGGCACGACGGCCAGGCCGTCACCTGCGAGGACTTCGTCGCCGCCATGCAGGACGCCTCCGGCCTCGACTTGGGCCAGTTCCGGCGCTGGTACGACCAGGCCGGAACCCCGATCCTCGCCGCGCGGGGGACATACGACCCCCGGAGCCGCCGCTATGTCCTCGCCGTGGAACAGGCGTATCCGCCGACCGCCTACGAGGCCCTCTGGGAGGCCGAGGGGCATCCCCGGCCGCGGGGGCCGTACCACATGCCCCTGGTGATCGGACTGCTGGACGAGGCCGGCCGGGAGCTTCCCCTCCGCCTCTCGGGGGAGGCCGCGCCGGCTGGCACCCAGCGCACCCTGCAGCTCCGCGAGGATCGGCACGAATTCGTGTTCGAGGACGTCCCTGCCGCGCCCGTGCCCTCGCTCCTGCGGGGATTCTCCGCGCCGGTGATGCTCGACTATCCCTACTCCGAAGCCGACCTCGCCCACCTGATGGCCTTCGACACCGACGCGTTCAATCGGTGGGAGGCCGGCCAGAGGCTGGCCACGGGGATCCTCCTGCGCGGCGTGGACGCCCTGGCGCAGGACCCCCACGCGCCGGAGGACTGGATTCCAGCCTCCTACGTGGAAGCCGTCAGGCGCCTGGTCGCCTCCGCCTTCGAGCCCGGAGGCGATCCCGCGCTCGTGGCGGAGGCCCTCGTGCTGCCCCTGGAGACGCTGCTGGCCGAGCGGATGGCGGTGATGGACCCGGAGGCGATCCACGCGGCGAGACAGGCCCTGAAGCGCCACGTGGCCGGGCGCCTCCGGGAACCGCTGCTCCGGGCCTACCACGACCTGAGGACGGACGGCCCCTATTCGCCCGAAGGCAGGCAGGCCGGGGCCCGGGCGATGCGCAACGCCTGCCTCGCCTATCTCGCCGAGCTCGACGACGTCCCGACCCGCGCGCTGCTGTTGTCCCACTACGAACGTGCGACGAACATGACGGACGCCATGGCGGCCCTGTACGCGGTGGCCAACCTGGACATCCCCGACCGGCGCAGGGTGCTCGACCACTTCTACGGGAAGTGGAGGGACGAGGCGCTGGTGGTCGACAAGTGGCTGCAGGTGCAGGCCACCTCGCGGCTCGACGGGGCCCTGGCCGACGTCGAGGGGCTCCTGCGCCACGAGGCCTTCGACCTCCGCAATCCCAACAAGGTCTATGCGCTGATCCGGGCCTTCTGCGCGGGCAATCCCAGGCACTTCCACGCCGCCGATGGCAGCGGCTACCGCTTCGCGGCGGACATGATCCTCCGGCTGGATCCCCTGAATCCCCAGGTGGCTTCCCGCATCGCCCGCTGCTTCGACCGCTGGCGCAAGGTGGACGCCGGGAGACAGGCGAAGGCCCGCGCGCAGCTCCGGCGGATCCAGTCCAGGAGCGGGCTGTCCGGGGACGTCGCCGAAGTGGTGGAAAGGTCCCTGGGGGAATGATGCCGGACCGCCCCAGCGATCCAGGGACCGCAGGCGCGCGCAGGGAGGCGATCGTCTTCCTCACGCACCGCTATTCCCCGGTCGTCATGAGGGTGTTCCGGACCCTGCAGGCGGAGGCGGGGGCCTTCGGGGACGTCTACCTGCTCGGGGACTGCCGGACCGCGCCCGCCTCCCTGGACGAGCCCGCCTTCCGCACTTTCGATTTCGACGCGCTGAAACAGGATTACCCGAGCCGGCTCGGCGAGCACTTGGTCCCCGGCAACAGCCACTTGGTCTACCTGGACTTCCTGCAGCGGCATTCCTGGTACGACGCGCTCTGGTTCATCGAATACGACGTGCGCTACTCCGGATCGTGGGCCGGCTTCTTCGCCGCGCAGCAAAGCCTGACGGCCGACCTGGTCGGCTGCCACCTCCGGCCCTGGCGCGCGGAGCCGAAGTGGTCCTGGTGGCCGACCTTGGCCATGCCGGCGGGGGCGGTGCCGGAAGAAAACCGATGGAGGGGGTTCTTCCCGATCATGCGGATTTCCGCAAAGGCGTTGCGGATCCTCAAGGAGAAGATGGAAGCCGGGTGGCGGGGCCACTTCGAGGCGCTCATCCCCACGGTGCTGGTTCGGGAGGGCCTGGAGGTCGCGGACCTCGAGGGCAACTCTCCCGGGGAAGGACGCCGCTGCTGCACCTGCATCGATTCGAAAGACGGATGTCTCACCGGGTTCGGGACCATGCGGTTCAGGCCCGCCCATCTCTTCTGGGGCCTGCGGAGGGACCTGCTCTACCACCCCGTCAAGGACGACGCGGCGATCGGGGATCTCCTGCTCAGGAACGGCTGGCTGAAGGCAAAGCTGGCCGCCCGCCGCCTGGGGCGCATCGCCAGGGGCAAGCCCGTCTGATCAGCGGGAACGGACCGGCCGGAAGGCGCCTCCGGTCACGGGACCTCCGCCGCCGCCGGAGAGGGCGCGGCCTGGTTCTCCTCCACCCGCTTGCGCGCGGCCTCCTTCTCCCTGGCGGAGGGCGTGCCCCAGAGCGCCCGGCTGGGCTTGTTCTTCAGGATCTCCAGCAGTTCCTCGGCGGCCTTCAGGTTCCGGTGCAGGGACCGGAGGCTCTCCTGCACCTCGGGGCCGCCGTCCTTCAGGAGGGCGTGCATGTCCGTGCTGAACCCCTGGAGTTCCTTCAGGACCGAGGACAGATTGACGATGATCCCGTCCAGGTCGCCGGAACGCTTGTCCAGCAGCTCCTGGACGATGACCGCGCTCTTCTCGATGCTGGCCAGGCCGCGGTCCAAGGTCCTGGCCGACTCCTGCCCCTGTTCGACCAGCGCGTTCCCCTTGAGGGCGACTTTCCGGTATTCCAGCAGGGTCGCATCCAGATCGACGAGGACCTTCCTGACGTTCGGGTGGTCCAGGACGGCGCCGAGGCCGTTCTCCCGCAGGGTGGACCTCAGTTCGGACAGCGATTCGTCGAGATTCCGGACGAAGGCGTGCACTTCCGTCATGAGGCTTCCCAGGGAGGCTCCGGACTCCCCCAGCAGGACCGCGTCGGCGGCCAGCAGGTTGTGGCGGTTCTCCACCGGGGGGAGGTCCAGGTCGATGAAGGCGCTGCCCAGGCCCTTGGAGGAGACGACGGCGATCGTACCCTTCCAGAGCACGATGTCGGGCCGGACGCCGAGGGTCGCCAGGAAGAAGTATTCCTCGCCCTCCCGCTGCAGCGCGATCTGGTTCACCTGGCCCACCCGGAGCCCCTGGAGCTGCACCTCCGTTCCGACGGCCACGTCCGAGACGTTCTCGAGCCGGACCTTCACGAGGCGTTCCTCCTTGACGAGCGCCGCGACGCTCCGGTGGAAGAGCAGCCCGACGAACACCGCGACGGCGATGAACACCAGCAGCCCGATCTTCGCGTCGTCCCGGTCGAATCGCATCACGCGTCCCCGATCATCAGCCTTCCGTTGTCCAATCCTATCGCCTGCATCGGGACCTTGGGCATCCAGGACGCCTCGCCGAGGAGGATCATGGCCGCCTGGGAGGCGGCGGCGCGTTCCAGCAGGGCGGAGGCCTTCTCCTGCACGCTCCGGGGCAGGTGGCCCGCGGGCGGGTCCACCAGCCAGAGCTCCGGAACCATCAGGGTGGCCCGGACCAGGGCGGCGAGCCACCGCTCGCCCGGATCCATCGCGTGGGGGCGCTGGTCGGCCAGGCCGGAGAGGCCGGCCTCCTCCAGGGCCCCGGCGGCCATGGAAGAGGCCTGGACCGCGCCCAGCCGCTTCGTGAACATCAGCGGCAGGACCAGATTGGCCCGCAGGTCCTGGTTCACCAGCAGGCCTCCCTCCCGGGGAACCCAGCCCAGGGCGCCTCGGGCCAGGAAGGGATGATCGAAGGAATACGGGCCGAGGGGAATGCCGTCGAGGACGACCCGCCCCGCCTGGGGCAGCGCGAGCCCCGAGGCCAGGCGCAGCAGGACCGAGGCGTCCCGGCCCGAGGAACTCCGCAGGCGCACCTTGGCACCGCGCGCAAGAGTCCAGTCGAGTCCGTCGAAGACGATCCTGCCCTCCTCGGAGCGGAGGGAGACGCTTTCGAGGACGAGGAGCGGGTCAGCCATACAGGGCCAGGGAAAGAAGGGCGTCCGCGAGGAACATCATGAGCAGGGAGGCCACGACCCCCTTGGTGACCGCCTGGGGGACCTCGGTGGCGCTGCGCTTGACCCGCAGGCCATAGGCGGCGCACAGCACGGGGACCGCCCCTCCGAAGAGGAGCCCCTTCAGCAAGGTGATGGCGAGTTCCCGGATGCCGATGACCCCCTCGAGGCCGGCGAGGAAGGAGGCGAAGGAGAGGGTCGGCAGGAGCAGCCAGGCCAGGACGAACCCTCCCAGGAGGGCCGCCGCGTCGAAGAAGACGATGAGGGAGAAGACGGAAATCATGCCGCCCAGCATCCGGGGCACCAGCAGGAACTGGACGGGATTCATGCCCATGGCCACGAGCGCATCGACCTCCCCGCTGAGCTTCATGGAGGCCATCTCCGCCGCGACGGCGGTGCCGCTCCGGCCGATCACGATGACCCCCACCAGGAGCGGCCCCAGTTCCCGGATGACCAGCTTGGCCAGCAGCTTGCTGAGGTAGTCCTCGGCCCCGTAGGAGGAGAGCTGGCCGAACACCTGGATCAGCGTGATGCCCCCCATGAGCAGGGCCGTGACGACGGTGAGGAGCAGGGCGTCCAGGGCGGTGAACTTGACCTGCATCCTGAGGATCCGGTAGACGACGTCCAGCTGGTCGAGCCTCAGCCTGAAGAGGCCGCGGACGACCCGGGACATCAGCCAGGCCGCGGACCCGACCCGTTCCAGGGGCAGGCGGACCTGCTTTCCGAGCCGGGCGGCCGGCGAAAATATCCAATCCCAGGCATGGAACCGGGTCTTCGGGGCGGACATGGAAAGACCCTAACAGGCCTGGGGTTCCGTCCGGAAGGCCTGATAGCCTGGGAGCATGACGACCCGGAGCTGGAAGTTCATCGTGGAACCCGCCGAGGCGCACCTGCGCCTGGACCAGCTCGTGTCGGCACGCACGGGGCTGAGCCGGCGCAAGGTCAGGGAGATCCTCAAGCTGGGGGGCGTCCAGGTGGGCAGGAAGCGGGTGCGGGTGGCCAGCAAGGAAGTGGCGCCCGGGACCGAGGTCCGCGCCGCCCTCGACGACACCCTGGGGGCGGTGCCGGACTTCGAGGTGCCGGTCATTTTCGAGGACCCGTGGCTCCTCGTGGTGAACAAGCCCGCCGGGATCGCCACCCAGGGCACCCAGGCCTCGGACCGGCACGATCTCCTGGCACTGCTGGCCAGGCAGCGGCCCGGCCAGCGCCTGATCCTCTGCCACCGCCTGGACCAGGGCACCAGCGGCGTGCTGGTCCTGGCCAAGGACCCGAAGGCCGACCTGGGCGCCCAGTTCCAGGACCGGACCCTGAGCAAGACCTACCTCGCCCGGATCTCGGAACCCCTCGAGGCGACGACCGTGGACCTGCCCATCGGCCGCGTCCGTCTCGCGAGCCCCGCGCGGTTCGGCTGCGAGGGCGACCTGCTGGAACCCCGGCCGTCCCTCACCTTCTTCCGGCCGGCCACGGCCGAGGAGACCGCGGATCTCCAGCCGGGGCCCTGGGTCGTCGCGGAGCCCCGGACGGGGCGGACCCACCAGATCCGCGTGCACCTGGCCCACCTGGGCCGGCCGGTCCGGGGGGACCAGCTCTACGGCGGCGAGCCTTCCGACCGCCTCTGGCTCCATGCCTGGAAGCTGCGCCTCGAGCACCCCGTCACCGGCGAAGACCTGGAGCTGGTCGCCGAGCCCCGCCGGTTCAGGCTCCAGGAATCGGCCGGGGATCCCTCGTGAGGCTGCCCCTTCTCTTCAATCCGGGATCCGGATCGAAGCGAAAGGATCCGGACGCCCTGATGGCGAGGCTTCCAGCTCCGCTCCGCGAGCGGCTGGAACCGGCCGCCTTCGGTCCGCCCTGGGACTACGCCCCGTGGATCGAGCAGGCCAGGAGGGCGGGGGGGCCCCTGCTGGTCTGGGGCGGGGACGGGACGATCCATCACGCGGGCCGCGCCCTGGTGGAGGCGGGCTGTCCCGTGCCCCTCGCCGCCGTTCCCGGAGGCAGCGGCAACGGGCTGACCGGGGGACTGCGCACCCCGGGAGATCCGGCCGCGGCCGTCGCGGCCCTCCTGGACGGGCGGGAGCTCCGCATGGACCTGCCGCGCCTGGACGGCATCCCCTTCCTGAACCTCTGCGGGACCGGTTTCGAGGGGGCCGTCGCCCACGCCTTCGACCGGGCCTCCGGGCGCGGTTTCCGCAGCTACGCGAGGCTCTGCCTGGAACTCTGGCGCAGCCAGCCGGAGACCGGCCTGGCCTGGGAACACGCGCCGGAGGGCCTGCCGGAGAGGGCCTGGAGCCTCTGCTTCGCGAACCTGCCCCAGTACGGCTCCGGCCTGTGGATCGCGCCCGGGGCCGATCCCACCGACGGGCTCCTCCAGTGGGCGGTCCTGGGACGCCCGGGTGTGGCCGATCTCCTCCTGCGCCTGCACCCGCTCTGGCAGGAGAAGGGAAGGACCTCCCTGCGCCGGGAGGGCCGCCTGCCGCGGGCCGAGCTGAGGCTCGACGCCCCCCGGCCCTGGCACATGGACGGGGAATCGGCCCCGGCCCGGGACCGCGCGGAACTCACGCTCGAACGGAACGCCTTCAGGATGCAGGTGACCCGGGCGTGCCCCTGGACGTGACTACCACCCGTGGACCTGGCGCAGGGCTTCGTAGAGGACCACGGCGGCGGACTGGGCCAGGTTCAGGCTGCGGTGGAAGTCCCCGGGCATGGGGATCTTCACCAGGCTCTCCCGGTTCCGTTCGATGATCTCGGGCGGCAGGCCCCTGGTCTCGCATCCGAGGACCAGTCCGTCCCCTTCCTGGTAGGCCACCTGCGTGTGGAAGGTCCGGCCCTTGGTGGACAGGAACCACAGGCGGCGGGCGGGATTCCGGGCCAGGAAGTCGTCCCAGTTCTCGTAGTGGACAGGCGCGAGCTTCTCCCAGTAGTCGAGTCCGGCCCGTCTCAGATAATAATCAGAGGTGTCGAAGCCCAGAGGGTGGATCAAGTGCAGCGCGCAGTTGGTCGAGACACAAAGGCGGCCGATGCTTCCGGTGTTTTGCGGAATCTCCGGCTGGTGCAAGATGATGTGGAACAAGGAGAACTCCCATGACGGATCCGAACTGCCTCTTCTGCAAGATCGCCGCGAGACAGATCCCTGCGAGCGTCGTCTACGAGGACGATCAGGTCGTGGCATTCAAGGATATCTCCCCCCAGGTGCCCGTTCATCTCCTGATCGTGCCGAAGGACCACATCTCGGGCCTGGACGGGCTCACCGCGGAACAGGCGCCGGTGCTGGGCCACATCGCCCTGGTGGCGAGGGACCTGGCCCGGAAGAACGGGATCGGCGAGTCCGGCTGGCGGATGGTCGCCAACTGCGGGCCCGACGCGGGGCAGACGGTGTTCCATCTGCACGTCCACCTGCTGGGCGGGGCGCCCATGGCCGGGAAGATGGTCTGAGGCCCTCGTGACGGACCTCGAGCTGGATGCGCGCACCTGGGACGGGCTCGAGTACCTCGAGTCCGTCTCGGGGCCCGGCGCCATCGCGGAGCTGATCCAGGGCTTCGTCCATGACGCCGGCCCCCGGCTCGACCGCATGAACGCCGCGCTGGCGGCCTCGGAACGGGAATCCTTGAGGGGCCTGGCGCACGATCTGAAGACCAACGCCGCCACGGTGGGGGCTCTCCAGCTTTCCAGCCTGGGGGCCGGGATCGAGCGGTCCGCCTCCACGGGCTCCCCGGCGGACCTCGCGGCCATGCTCGACGAGGCCGGCTCGCTGCTGCCCCGGGTGCTGGCCGCCCTGGAGGCGCGCGCCAAGCGGTATCCTGTCTAGTCCTTCCCGTGAGCCGACCATGATCCCTCTCCTGAGCGCTGACGAAATGCGGGCCGTCGAGGCCGGGGCCATCGAAGGGTGGGGCATCCCCTCCCTCGTGCTCCAGGAGCATGCGGCCGCCGGAGCCTTGAGGCTGATCCCTGGAGGCGAGTCCATCCACGTGCTGGCGGGGCCGGGGAACAACGGGGGGGACGCCCTCGCCCTGGCGCGGCTGGCGCGGCTGCGGGGGGAGCGCGTGGAGGTGTGGACGCTGGGGCCCGATCCGGCCTGGCGGGGCGACGCGGCCCTCCAGGCCAGGCTGTGGGAAGGCCTGGGCGGGGGCTACCGGCACGCGGCCGACCCGAAGGAGGCCCTGGCTGGCTTCGGCGGTTGGGTCGTGGACGGCCTGTTCGGGCTGGGAACCCGGCTGCCCCTCCGCGAGCCGGCGGCGGCGTGGGCCTCGGCGCTGCACGAGGCCGTGAGGCGCGGGGCCGCCTTCCAGGTGCTCGCCCTGGACCTGCCGACGGGCCTCGACCCCAGCTCCCCCGAGGTGGAGGGGCCCGCGGTCCAGGCGCATCGCACGGCCTGCTTCGGGCACCGGAAGGTCTGCCACGGCCTGCGGCCCGCCAGCAGCCACTGCGGCGAGATCACGGTCATTCCCCTGCCGCTGCCCGGGGAACCCGAGGCCGCCATCCAGCTCGTCGGGCGCCCGGAGAAGCGCCCCGCCGAGGCCTGGGACACCCACAAGCGGGACCTCGGCCACGTGGCCATCCGGGCCGGCTCCCCCGGCATGAGCGGGGCGGCGGTCCTGGCGGCCCTCGGCGCACTGCGGGCAGGGGCCGGCCTGGTCACCGTCCTGCCGGATGAAGCCGTGAGGAGCGAAGTCGCCGCCCAGGTCCCGGAGGCCATGGTCCGCGCCTGGGACGGCAAGGTCCCGGAGGGGATCGACGTCCTGCTGGTGGGCCCCGGAGGCGTCAGCGAGATTCCCGGCTGGGCAGGCCCCCTGGTCGTGGATGCCTCGGCCCTGAAGCCGGGGGAAGGAAGCCGCTGGATGCAGCGGGCCGGGACCGTCATCACGCCCCATCCCGGGGAGTTCGCCAGGCTCTTTGGAACCGCCCCTGCGCGCCGGACCTCGGAGCGGCTGTCCCAGGCCCTCCAGGTGGCGACCGGGCCGGGGATCCTGGTCCTGAAGGGCGCCCAGAGCATCGTCGCCGGAGGAGGCCAGTCCTCCCTTCTGGTGAATCCCACGGGGCACCGGGGCCTGTCCACCGGCGGCACGGGGGACTTCCTGGCGGGCATGATCGCCGCCCAGGTGGGAAGCTGGGCCAGGGAGCCCCGGGGCGGCCCCGGGACCGGCCTGGGGGCGCTGCGCCAGCGTGTCGCCGGGGCCGTCTGGCTCCACGGAGCCGCGGCCGATCGTCTGGGTCCGGGCCCCCTGCTGGTCCGGGAACTGGGAACGAGCCTCACGGAACTCTTGAGAGAACTGCATGGACATGAATGAACGCTACCTGCCGGACGATGCGGCGACGGAGGCCCTGGGCCAGGAACTGGCCGGGCGGACCCCCCCCGGAGGGACCTGGCTCCTGCGCGGGGAGCTGGGCGCCGGCAAGACGACCTGGACCCGGGGGTTCGTGTCCGGGCTTGGCGGGGACCCGGACCAGGTGGCCTCCCCGACCTACGCCGTGCTGCATCGCTATGAAACGCCCCAGGGACGCGTCTTCCACCTGGATCTCTACCGCCTCGGGGAGGCTGGGGCGTGGTCCCTCGGGCTGGAGGACACGCTGACCAGTTCGGATTTCCTGGTCGTCGAATGGGCGGGCCGGTCGGGCCCCTGGCCCACCGGCTGGGTGGCGGAGCTCGATCTCGAACCCGAGGGGGAGGGGCGCCGGGCCCGCTGGTAGGATCCCCCTGTGCGGCCCGCGCGATTCCGTTCATGATGAAGGGAGGATCGCAGGGGGGCGAGCATGCCGCCTCATTTGGACACTCATTCCGGCCCGGCAGTGATCGCCGTGGACAGGAACTATGTGCCGATGATGGAGATCGCGAGACGCAAGGCCGTCCGCGCCGTGGCGACGGGCCGAGCCTTCGTGCTCGATCCGGCGACCCTGGAGCGGCACGGGGACTTCCGGTCGGCCATGAGCCTCATCATCTACCCCCAGGCCCGGGCCCTGGCGGAGACCAAGCTGCTGATGGGCCGGCTGGAGCGCCGCGTCCTGAAGCGCGACCACCACACCTGCCAGTACGACGGCTGCTCCAACCGCGCCACCACCGTGGACCACGTGATCCCGGTCTGCCAGGGCGGGAGGACCTCCTGGCAGAACCTGGTGGCCGCGTGCCTGGTCTGCAACCAGACCAAGGGGGGGCGGACCCCCGAGCAGGCGGGCATGCGCCTGAAGCGGATCCCCAGGGGCCCGAGGGCGCACCTGTTCGAGCGGTTCGAGGCCATCTTGAAGGAGGCTTCCGCGGCCTAGCGGGGCCTGGATCCTCCCTGGAGGCTGGATCCTGGGGACTTTCCAGGATTGAAAGGCTTTTTTAGGGATTATCAGCAACATTCATTCCGATGAATAACGAACGAAAAAACGCATTTCCTGGCTCGACCGGTGCTACCATCAAGGCACTACGGAGAATCTCCTATGCCGAAGATCGACATCAGTTCCCAGTCAGGAAAGGACTTTACGGGCGACGCGCTCATCGTTCCCGTGTTTTCTGGAAGAGAACGGCATCGCCTGCCCCTGGCCATCAGCAAGGTGGCTCGCCAGGTGATGGATGAGAGCGATTTCAAGGCGGAATATCTTGAAATTGTGCCCCTCCACCATCCGAACGGCGTCAAGGGATGCCGCTGGATGGTCCTGGTGGGCCTCGGCGAGGAAGAGGCCGTCACCCACAACAAGATCCGGAAGGCCGTGGGCTCCGCGGCCCGCCACTGCCTGAAGAAAGGCTGGAAGAAGATCGGCGTCATCTCGCCGTCCACGTCCCTCCTGGACCACGACGAGGTCCAGGCCGCCGCGGTGGAAGGTGCGCTCCTGGCCGATTACGACTTCTCGGCCTACAAGGGGAAACCCGAGCCGAAGCGCTTCGAGGACCTGGAAGTGTTCACGAACGGGGACGACACCCGGAAGGCCCGCCGCCGGCTGCCCCAGATCGAGGCCGGCGTCGCGGGCTGCCATCGTGTCCGGGACCTGGCCAACACCCCCGCCGGCGACCTCTATCCCGAATCCTTCGCGGAGATCGCCCAGAAGCTCGCCAAGCAGCACAAGATCGGCATCGAGGTCCTGGGACCCGAAGAACTCAAGGAAGGGGGCTTCAACGCCCTTCTGGCCGTGGGACAGGGCTCCGCGAGGACGCCGCGGCTGGTGAAGATGGAGTACACCCCCAAGGAGAAGCCCAAGAAGCATGTCGTGCTGGTGGGCAAGGGCGTCTGCTTCGATTCCGGCGGACTCTCCCTGAAGGACCATTCCGGCATGGAGACCATGAAGGACGACATGACCGGGGCGGCGGTCGTGCTGGCGGCCCTCGTGGCCTGCGCCGAAGCCGGCGCGCCGGTCAAGGTGACCGGCCTCATGGGGCTCGTGGAGAACTTGCCCTCCGGCACGAGCTACAAGCCCGGCGACGTCCTGCGGAGCCGCGGCGGCAAGACCATCGAGGTGCTCAACTGCGACGCGGAAGGCCGCCTCGTGCTGGCGGACCTGCTCGACTACGCCTCCGGCATGGAAGCCGACCACATCGTGGACCTGGCGACGCTCACGGGAGCCTGCGTGGTCGCCCTGGGCGACGGCGTCTCGGGCATCCTGGGGACGGACCAGAAGCTGGTCGAGCGCCTGCTCGACGCCGGCGCCGCCACGGGCGAGCACCTCTGGCAGCTCCCGCTGGTGGAGGAATACCGCGAATCCCTGAAGAGCCAGGTGGCCGACATCAAGAACACCAGCGGCAGCCGCAACGGAGGGGCGATCGTGGCGGCCCTCTTCCTGAAGGATTTCGTGAAGCACGCCTCCTGGGCGCATGTGGACATCGCCGGCGGAAGCTGGTCCAGCGCCGAGCGGGACTATCGGCCCTACGGTTCCAGCGGTGAAGGCCCCCGCTGGCTCCTCGACTGGCTCATGGCCTGAGCAGCCGGATCGCGGGTCCCTCCCGGGGCCGGCGATTCATATGAACGGTCCCCCGGAAGCGCGCTCCCCGGGGGACCTTTTTACAGAAAAGGCAAGTCTTCCCACTTGACCTCGGCCCGGATAAAGGGATCCTATTAAGACGATCTCGATAGCCAGGAGCGGAAGATGGAAACGATGGAAACCCTTACCAAGGCCGATCTGTCCAAGCATCTCATGGAGCGGCTCGAATTCGGGAAGAAGGATGCGGACCTGCTCGTGAACACATTCCTGGACTGCGTCATCAAGGCGCTGCACGAGGGGGAAGGCGTCGAGCTGCGCGGCTTCGGCAGCTTCCGCCTGCGCGACCGCAGGGCGCGGCAGGGACGCAACCCCCGCAGCGGGCAGTCCATCGAGGTGCCTCCCAAGCGGGTGGTCTACTTCAAGCTGGGCAAGGAGTTGAGGAACAAGTTGATCGACGAAGGGGCGGACGATGAATAGTCGCTCCCACCAGGAGGTTCAGATGAAGTTTGGCAAGTTTCTAGTTTCCTGCGCGGCGGTGCTTGCGCTCGCGGTGCCTTCCATGGCCCAGGCCAAGACGGCCGCCAAGGCCTCGGCCAAATCCTCCCTCCCGAGGGTGGCCGTCCTCAAGTTCCCCACCGCCCCGGGCGCGTGGACCGGCTGGCGGCACGGTGGCTGGGGCAACGAGGAGGAGCGCATCGCGGACGTGCTCCAGGATCTCTTCGTCACTGAACTGGTCTCCCAGGGCAAGGGGAAGGTGCGGCTGGTGGAGCGCGAGCGCCTCAACGAGATCCGGGGCGAACTCAACTTCCAGCACAGCGGGGAAGTGGACACCGCCACCGTGCAGAAGGTGGGCAAGCTGCTCGGGGTGAAGTACATGGTCACGGGCAAGGTCACCCGCTTCGCCTACAAGGATTCGAGCATCAAGGGCGGCTGGCTGGCCGGGGCCCTGGTCGGGAAGATCACCGGCAACTCCATCGCCAGCGGCGCGGCCGGAGACACCCAGATCGGCAAGGCCAGCTTCACGGGCCGGCTGGACGTGCGCCTGATCGACGTGGAGACCGGCGAGATCCTCGTGACGGAGAAGGACGAGAGCAAGGTCGCCGACACCAGCGTCATGGTCGGCGGCACGGGCCGCGAGATCGAGTACGACCAGGAACTGGTGAACAAGGTCTTCGAGCCCATCGTCGAGAAGATGACGCCCAAGCTGATCAAGGGCATCACCGAAGTGCACGCCTCGGGGGAATGATCCTCCGGCAGGACCTTGTGCGGACGGGGGCCGGCACGGCCTCCGTCCTTCGTTTCAGGGAATCCAGCTGGAGGTGGCGGCCTGGATCGCCCCTGCATAGTCGGGGCCGAGCACGCTGGCGCACTGGAGGTGCCAGGTCGCGACTTCGACCAGCTTGATGCGCACGAAATGGGCCGCGACGCGCCGCTGGACGTCCGGGGGCGCGAGGCGGTCCTGGGTGGCCAGGAAGCACAGGGCCGGGGTCTGCAGGCGGACCGTGTCCAGCTGGACCAGCAGGTCCGTGTCCCGGCGCTCGTAGCGGCCGCGGCGGGCCGCCCAACGGCTCCCCAGCTCGCCGATCATGGGCGCGAGGAGGGCATGCCAGAACCGGTCCCTGCGCCCCCGGACCAGCCGCTCCGCAAAGCTCGTGCTGCTCGCGGGAGCCCCCTCCCAGATGATCCCGCCGAGGGGACCCTTGCCCTCCCTCTCCAGCTGGACGAGGGCCAGGATCCCGACGCTCGCGCCCAGGCTGCGTCCCATGAGCACGATCCGCCTGCGCGGGACCCCCTGGGCTTCGAGGTCGTGGACCACCTGGACGACCTCCCGGGACTCCCGGACCCCGAAGGTGATGGGGGGCGCTTCCTTCCCGGCGCGGAGGACGTCGTCCCGCCTCAGGTAGGTGAAGATGGCCGCGTCCAGGGACGGGAACCAGCGCAGGGCGGGACTCGTCCCCCAGCGGTCGTCCCCGAACCCGTGCAGCAGCAGGACGACCCCCGGCGCCGGGCGGGGCCGCTTGAGGGTCCAGACCTGGAGGCCGGCCACTTCCCTGGCGTTCCAGGTGCCTCCGGGGCTTGCCTGGGCCAGGTCGCGGTAGGTCTCGGCGACCTTCTCGAGGGGCTGGACCTTGTAGAACGGCGGATCCGTGAGCTCGAAGGCCACGGAGCGGACCTTGTAGCCGATGAATCCGGCGAGCGAAGCCAGGGCCAGCGCCGCGCCCCATTTGAGTGTTCTCGAAGGCGAAGGCAAGGCTGGATCAACGCTCCAGGCGCGCGGCCACGCCGCCGAGGTCCTCGGAGGCCGGCAGGGGCTCGGGCTTGCCGTAGAGCACGGCGGTGTAGTTCTGCGAGAAGTTCACCAGGTAGATTCCGTGATCCTTCGGCATCTCGAACTCGCCGTGGTCCGGGCTGAAGGCGTCCCGCTGGCTGGCGATGAAGTAGCGGTGCTTCCCGGCGGGGAGGCCGGTGATCGTCAGGTTCGTGCCCTTCCGCTTCTTGTGCTGCTGGACCGGAATGCGGACGTCGTCGACGAGGAGGTCCACGGGTCCCTCGACCTTGCGGGTGAAATGGATCAGCAGGGTCCCGGCCGCCATGTTGCCGCGGGGCGCGAATACCTTCGGCCTCCCGCAGCCGATCCCGACCGTGATGCATGTCGCCGCGGCCAACAGGCGCAACCCCCGCATGAAAACCTCCAGTCCTATGAGACTAAGCCATCCCGGAGAAATTATCATCCCCAGGATGGCACACCGGTCTGCGGCGGGAAATGGAGGCGCTTCCCGAACGCACCATGGGCAGCGGGAGGCCGTTCGGGCTATCCTGGAGGTTCTAGACAAGGAGCTCTTCCATGACCCGAGTTCGTCTGCAGACCAGCAAAGGCGACATCAACCTCGAACTCTTCCCCAAGGAAGCTCCGGGCACGGTGGCGAACTTCGTGAAGCTCATCGGCGAAGGATTCTATGACGGCCTGGCCTTCCATCGCGTGATCCCGAACTTCGTGATCCAGGGCGGCTGCCCGAACACGCGCGAAGGCGCCAAGGGGATCCCCGGCACCGGCGGGCCCGGCTACAAGATCAAGTGCGAGACCGCGGGCAATCCCCACAAGCACGAGCTGGGCGCCCTCTCCATGGCCCACGCCGGCAAGGACACCGGCGGCAGCCAGTTCTTCATCGTGAACGGCGACCGCCGCAACGTCCAGCACCTGGACGGCGTCCACACGGTGTTCGGCAAGTGCGTGGGCGAGGAGGACATCAAGGTGGTCCAGGCCATCAAGGCCGACGACAGGATCCTCAAGGCCACGCTCGTCGAAGCCTAGGAAGGGCCTGGGCCCGCGAAGGCTGGAGGGGGAGGGACCTGGTTTCCTCTTCCTTCAGCCTTCGGTGCATCCGTGCGATCCGCTACACTGGAGGATCTGGAGTAATCCGTGACCAAGCGATTCTACATCACCACACCCATCTACTACGTCAACGACAAGCCCCACATCGGCCATACCTACACGACCGTGCTGGCCGACGTACTGGCGAGGCATCACCGCATGATGGGCGAGGAAGTCTACTTCCTCACGGGCACGGACGAGCACGGGCAGAAGATCGAGAAGACCGCGGCCGGCCGGGGCATCACGCCCCAGCAGCTGGCCGACGAGGTCATGCCCAACTTCGAGAACCTGTGGAAGCGCATGGGCATCACGAACGACCACTTCGTGCGCACCACGCACGCCCAGCACAAGGCCGTCGTGCAGGAGAGGTTCAGGCAGCTCCTGGCCTCCGGCGACATCTACAAGGCCACCTACAAGGGCCTCTATTCCGTCTCCGACGAGGCCTACGTCACCGAGACGCAGGCGAAGGAGCTCCAGGCCCAGGGCCTCGCCCACCAGCTCGTCGAACTGGAGGAGGAGAGCTACTTCTTCCGGCTCTCCGCCTACGAGAACTGGCTCATCCAGCTCTACGAGAAGTATCCGGGATTCGCGCTTCCGGACTTCCGGCTCAACGAGGTGAAGCAGTTCGTGGCCCCCAACGGCGAACGCGGGAACCTGCAGGACCTCAGCATCAGCCGAACCAGCATCACCTGGGGCATCCCGGTGCCGGGAGACGAGCGCCACGTGGTCTACGTCTGGTTCGACGCGCTCCTCAACTACCTTTCGGCGAACCGCGAGGGGTTCTGGCCCCCGACGGTGCAGCTCGTGGGCAAGGACATCCTCCGGTTCCACGCCGTCTACTGGCCCGCGTTCCTCATGGCCATGTTCCGCCAGGAGGGCGAGAACCTGGACGGGGAACTGCCGGCGCGCCTCCGCGAGCTGCTGCCGGGGACCATCCTGGCCCACGGCTGGTGGCTCATGGGCGAGGACAAGATGTCCAAGTCCAAGGGCAACATCGTGCGGCCCGAGGACCTCCTGCGCTTCGGGAACGACGCGGCGCGCTACTTCCTGATGCGGGACATGCAGATCGGCTACGATCGCAGCTTCTCCTTCGAGGGTTTCATGGAACGCCTGAACGCCGACCTGGCCAATGGCCTGGGCAACCTCGCCTCCCGCTCCATCAGCATGATCAAACGCTACCGCGCGGGCGTCGTGCCTGCGGCGACGGTCTTCGACAGCCTGGACGAGGATATCGCCGGACAGGGCCGTAAGCTCGTGGCCGACTACCTCGCCCTGGCCGGGAAGCACGATTTCAGCGACGCCCTGGAGACGCTCTGGACCTTCCTCCGCCTCCTGGACGGCTACATCGTCAAGGCCGAGCCCTGGAAGCTCGCCAAGGACGAGGCCAACAAGGCCAAGCTGGACACGGTGCTCTGCCAGCTCTACCGCGCCCTCCGGGCCACGGCGGTCCTCGTGGCCCCGGTGATGCCCGACCTGGCCCAGGGCCTCTGGGAAAGCCTCGGCCTGGCCGGAAAGGTCGCCGACCTGCGCTTCGACGGCTTCCAGTACGAGGCGCCCGCACCGGGTCCGGTGGCCGAGCCCAAGCCTCTCTTCCAGCGCATCGACAAGGAGTCCATCGTGAACGATATAGAAGCCGCCGCAGCCCCGGCCCCCGTGGCCGAGAAGCCGATCGAATACGCGCCCGTGAAGGAGAGCATCGACTACGACACGTTCGCCAAGACCGATCTGAGAGTCGGGCTGATCCTCGACGCCGAGGCCGTGCCCAAGAGCAAGAAGCTCATCAAGATGACCGTGGACCTCGGCTTCGAGAAGCGCACCATCCTCGGCGGCATCAAGGAAGCCTACACGCCGGAGGAACTCGTGGGCCGGAAGATCGTCGTGGTCGCCAACCTGGAGCCGCGCGCCCTCATGGGCATCCAGAGCCACGGCATGCTGCTGGCGGCCAGTGACAGCGGCAACAAGCCCTACCTGATCGCGCCCCCCGCGGAAGCGGAGCCGGGCTTCATCGTGAGGTGACGAGGGCCGTCTCTGGAGGATGCCCGGAAAAAGGGGGGAACGGGGGATGACCTCGTTCCCCTCTTCGTTCATGCTGGGGACTGGAGGCGGCGATGCACTTCTACAGCTGGAATGTCAACGGTTTCCGTTCGGTGCTCAAGCAGGGCTTCATGGCCTGGCTCGAGGCCGCCGATCCGGACGTCCTGTCGCTCCAGGAAATTCGCGCGGAATGGGAGCAGGTGGACCTGGGCGTCCGCCGGGAGCTGGAGGCCGCCTTCGACGTAGCCTGGTTCCCGGCCGTCAGCAAGAAAGGCTATGCGGGCTCGGCGACGCTCTCCAAGAAGGAACTGGGCTTCTCCCACGCCAAGGGGCTGGGCGTCGAGGACTACGACCGCGAGGGACGCGCGGTCGTCAGCCGGCGGGATGACCTGGTCTTCGTGGGCGGCTACTTTCCCAACGCCTCGGCCGGGCTGGCGCGGCTGGACTACAAGCGCCGGTTCGCCCGGGACCTGGCGGCCTTCGCGGCCCGCGAGCATGGGCAAGGCCGGCAGCTCGTCGTCACCGGGGACATGAACGTGGCGCCCGAGGAGATCGACCTGGCGCGCCCCCGGGAGAACCGGATGAACCCAGGCTTCACCGACGAGGAGCGGGAGGACTTCCGGGGCTACCTCGCGGCGGGCCTGCACGACGTGCTCCGCGAGAGGAACCCGGGGACGGAGGGGCTCTATACCTGGTGGACCGCCCGGGGGGGGGCCCGGGAGAAGAACGTCGGATGGCGCATCGACCACTTCCTGGTGTCCACCGCGCTCCTGGACCGCGTCAAGGAGGTGAGGATCCACCCGGAGGTGATGGGCTCGGACCACTGCCCCATCCACCTCGAGCTGGACTGACCCGCCGCCTGATGTCATGGTTCGGCGCCCGGGCGGGATAGTGTGATAACCTGCGAGCAAATCTTGGGGTTTCTATGAATCCGGCGATGCCAGGAGCGTCCCATTCGGCCGTCTTCAAGTTTCCGGCCGAGCGAACGCCGCTTGCGGAAGGGGTTTGACATGAAGACCTCCCGGTCCCTTCTCTCCTGCCTGACGGGGTTCCTGGTCTGCCTCGGTCTCGCCCTGGGGGCGCCGGCCTGCCGGGCCCAGGCGGCCTCCGCGGAGATGGCGCCCGCGATCGCGCTCAGCCAACGGGTGGAGCAGCTCAAGAAGGCGCTCGCCTCCGGGGATTCCGCCGCGATCAAGACGACCGTCGATGACGTGGAGAGGTTCCGGAGCCGGTTCGGCATCCACGACGTCACGCCGCTGGTGGAGGCCATGTGCCTCTGGGCCAGGCAGCAGGGCGACGAGGGCAGGCCGGACCTCGGCCTGGAGACCATGAAAGTCCTCGAGCACTGGGCGCCCGACAGGCCCATCCTGCTCGGAACCCGGATCATCCTGCTCCGGCAGGCCGGCCTCCGGGGCTACCTGGACAGCCTCCCGGAGGTGTTCCAGCTGACCAAGCTCCGGCTGGCCCACCCCACCCACCGCTGGCTCTGGCTCATGCAGCACGTGGCCTGGCTCCGGCTGATGGCCTCGGTCCTGCTGTGGGGCTGGGCGGCCGTCCTCGCCCTCCGCTACCGGAACGTCTTCCGCTACCTGTGGGAGGATCCCCTGTCCAAGCGCGGCATGGGATCCCTGGCCATGGCCGTGGTCGGGGCGCTGATGCTGGCCCTTCCCGTGCTGGCCGGCCTGGATCCCAGCCTGGCGGCCATGTTCTGGCTCTGGCTGCTGGCTCCCTTCATGCTGGGGCCCGAGGTGAAGGTGTCCCTGTTCGTGATCCTGCTCCAGCTGGTCCATCCGGCCCTTTCGCTCATGGAACCCATGGCCACGCGGACGCCCGCGCCGAGCCTGGTCGGCCTGCAGGTCCAGCCGCAGATCCGCCCCCTGGAGGAGCTGGGCGTCCGGGCGCTGCCCCCCGCGGACCGGGAGTTCATCAAGGGCTGGCAGCAGCTCGCCGCACAGGAGTGGGCGCCTGCGGAAGCCACCTTCGAGGCCCTGAAGGCGAAGCACCCCGATCGCGCCGCGGTCCTGAACAACCTGGGCGTCGCCCGTTTCCAGCAGGGGAAGCTCGAGCAGGCCAAGCAGGACTTCGACGCGGCCTTCCAGTCCATGGCGAAGGGGCTGCCCGAGATCCCGCTGAACCAGAGCGTGGTGGCCTTCCGCCAGCTGGACAGCGGCACCGGCATCGCCAAGCAGGAGGAGGCCCGGATGCTGGCCCCCGACTTCGTGTCGGGCCTCATGGCGGCGAACCAGTCGCGCAGCGAACAGCGCACGTTCGCCATCCCGCTCCAGGACACTCCCGCGCGCCTCGAAGCGATCGCCGGCGGACAGGCGCCGAAACACGAGGGATGGATGGAACGCCTCCAGAGCCCGGTGACCCTGTTCTGGCTCATCGCGACCCTGGTCGCTTCCGGGGCCATGATGGCCCGGCTCCGGAGGAGCATCAGCCAGGCGCATCCCACCCAGTGCAGCCGGTGCGGCGAGCCCTTCCACACGACGGACTGTCCGGACGTGAACGTGTGCTCCAAGTGCCACCACCTGTTCGTGCTCAAGGACGGCCTGCACGGCGAGAGCCGCAAGAAGAAGGTGGAGGAGGTGGCCGGCTACCAGCTGTCCCAGCGCTGGATCCACAAGGCCTTGATCGTCCTTGCGCCGGGCCTGGACGCCAGTTTCCTGGGCGCCACGCGCGAGGGATTCCTGGAGTTCTGCTTCCTGGCCTTCGCCCTGGGCATCGTGTTCGCGACGGGCAGGTCCGTCCGCTTCCCCGGGGAGATCATCCAGGACCCCGCCTCCACCTGGCAGAGCCTCGGCATCCTCCTGCTGGCCACGCTGTTCCTGAGATCCTGGCTCAAGCTCCTTCCCCGCCGCAATCCGCAAGGCATGAGGTGACACCATGGCCCTAGAAGGTTCGCTGCGGGATTTCGACCTCTTCTCCCTGTTCAACATGATCAAGACCCAGGGCAAGAGCGGGACGCTCGTGCTCTCCCGGGGGCAGGAGTTCGTGAAGATCTTCTTCGACCAGGGGGATATCGTCGGGTGCGATTCGAACCAGGTGCGCATGGAGGACCGCGTCGGCGCCATGCTCGTCAGGCTCGGCCGCCTTTCCGGGGACGAGCTGCTGGGCATGATCCAGAAGCAGCGCCAGACCCTGAAGCGCATGGGCACCCTCCTGCTGGAGAGCGGGAAGGTTTCCGCCCAGGACCTGCAGGACGCCCTCTTCAACCAGGCGATGTCCATCATCTACCGGACCTTCCGGTGGATCGAAGGGGACTACCGCTTCGATTCCATGCTGCCCCTGGACCTGGACCGCGAGAACTTCCCTCCCATCCCGGTCGACACCGTGCTCATGGAAGCCGCCCGCATCATGGACGAGTGGCCGGAGGTCCAGCGGCGGCTCCCGGACAACACGGTCCCGCTCGCGAAGACCCAGAAGGCCATGGAGCTGCACCTGGACATCGACCAGGACCTGTCCCTGGTCTTCGAGGGCCAGGCCCGGATGAACGTCAAGGGCTCCGGGCTCTCCCACGAGCAGGAGACGGTCCTGACGTATTTCACCGAGCCGCAGAGCATCCAGAGCGTGATCCAGGTGACGCGCTACGACGAGCTGGACACCTGCAAGGTCATCGCCTCGCTCCTGGAGGCCGGCCTCCTGGAGGTCTCCCAGGACACGGAGGAGCGCACGACGCCGCCCCCCTGGGGCATGTCCCCGGAAGCCCCGCCCATCCCCCAGGAACCCGCCGCGCCCTCGTCCTGGTTCTGGCCCCTGGTGGCCGTGCTCGTCCTGGCGCCGATCTTCACCTACGTCCCCCGGTCCCGAGGCTCCATGAACCAGGGCCTGGCGAGCCTCCAGCCGGCGGACGTGCGCGTCGGGCTGGACCGGACGATGCAGGATCGCCGGGCCTGGGCCTTCAGGATGGCGGCGCCGGCGGACGGCGGCGTCGGGCTGGCCAGGGAGCTGGGGTCGCCCCTGGACCGGTCCCAGAACCCCGCGCCGGACTTCTCGAGGCTGCCGGAGCCCTAGCTCCCGGGCCGGTCCCTGGGGGCCGCGAGCCACGCCACCAGCACCGATGCGAAGTAGAGTCCCATCAGGACGGCGCTGAAGAAGACCGTGGTCACGGCCACGTCCCCGGGCGTGACGAAGGCGCTGACGAAGGTGATCAGGATCGTGGCGTGGCGCCAGTACTTCAGCATCCATCGGGCCGTCACCAGCCGGAACCGGGCCAGGAAGTAGACGAGGACGGGCAGCTCGAAGCTGACGCCCGCCAGCAGCAGGGTGTAGAGGAACAGGTCGAGGTAGCTGTCGATGCGCAGGTTGGCCCTCAGGCCCGCGGCCGCGGCCTCCCGGAACAGGATGTCGCCCAGGAACTCGAAGGCCTGGCCGTAGGCGAAGAGGACCCCCAGCAGGAACATGAGGCTGGTGATGGCCACGAAAGGCACGGCCAGGCGCCTTTCCCGTTCGTAGAGCCCGGGGCGGATGAAGGCCCAGGCCTGGTAGAAGATGAACGGCGCGCTGAGGAAGGCCGCGGCCCAGAGGCTAAGCCTCATGAGGCTGAAGAAGGGCTCCGCCAGGTCGGTGAAGGCCCAGGGCCGGAGGCCGGCGGCCGCCTGGCCCGTCTGCCTCGCCATGGCCTCCAGGAAGGGTGCCTGGACCCAGCGCCACAGCATGAAGCGCAGGGGAGGGGTTCCGTGCAGGAAGGGGAGGTGGTCCTGCAGGCCGAAGGGGAAGCCGTAGGTGACCGCGAAGACCACGCCTACGCAGGCGAGGGAGCGGATCAGCCGCATCCTCAGCTCCTGCAGGTGTTCCCAGAAGGTCATCTGGTCGGGCGGGGGGAGGGCCATGGTCGGGGATCGTCCGCGATCGGGCCGCGAGGGCCGATCGGCGGGAAGCTCATTTCTTGTCGTTGCGGGAGGCGTCCTCGTTCACGGGATCCGTGATCTCGCGGCTGGCCTTCCGGAATTCCTGGATGCCCTTCCCGAGCGCCTTGCCGAGCTCGGGCAGCTTCTGCGGTCCGAAGAAGATCAGCAGCAGGATGCCGATCAGAAGCATTTCCGTAAGGCCTAGGTTCCCCATGGTTTGCTCCGGAGTGATAGGGTCACGCGCCCACGGGGAGGCGGCCGATGGAGTAGTAGACCCACCCCGCGTTCTTCATGGCCTCGGGCCGGAAGAGGTTCCGCCCGTCGAAGATGACCTTCGCCTTGAGCCTGCCCGCCACGGCTTCCAGGTCGGCGTTCTTGTACTGGGGCCATTCGGTGGCGATGAGCAGGGCGTCCGCGCCGTCGCAGGCGGCCATGAAGTCCTCGGAGTAGGCGACCTTGTCCCCGATCCGGGCCTTGACGTTGGGCATGGCCTCGAAATCGTGGACGACGATCTCGGCGCCCAGGCCCACCAGATTGTCGATGAGTTCCAGGGCCATGGCTTCCCGGATGTCGTCCGTGTGGGCCTTGAAGGCGAGCCCCCACAGGGCGAAGCGCCGGCCCTTCAGGGGGGCGGGGACCCCCGTCCGGCACGTGTAGTGTCCCCGGACCTTCCGGGCGAGGACCTGCTTCTGGTGCCGGTTCACCTCCACCGTGGCCTCCAGGGACCTCAGGCTCTGGCCGTTCTCCCGGGCGACCTTCAGGAGGGCCTGCAGGTCCTTGGGGAAGCAGCTCCCCCCGAAGCCGGGGCCGGGATTCAGGAAGTACTTGCCGATGCGGTGGTCGCTGCCGATCCCCTCCTTGACGTAGTCCACGTCGGCCCCGACCTTCTCGCACAGGGCGGCGATCTCGTTCATGAAGCTGATGCGCAGCGCCAGCATCGCGTTGGCCGTGTACTTGGTCATCTCGGCGCTGGGCGGATCCATCCGGAACCACTTGCCGCCCTCGGGGCTGCGCTTCCGCGCCGCGTCCAGGTGGGCCTGGTAGAGCCCCTTCATGACGGATTCGGCGTGCTCGCTGCGGCATCCGACCACCACCCGGTCGGGCAGGAGGAAGTCGTCGATGGCGCAGCCTTCGCGCAGGAACTCGGGATTGGAGACCACCTCGAAGGCGCGGTCCGTCTGGGCGGCGATCGTGGCGGTGACTCTTGCCGCCGTGCCCACGGGCACCGTGCTCTTGTCCACGACGACGAGGGCCGGTGCGTCCTTCGGGCGGAGGTTCATCTGCCGGCCGAGCTCCTCGGCCACGGCGACCACGTAGTGCAGATCGGCGCTGCCGTCGTCGCTCTGGGGCGTCCCCACGCAGATGAAGGCCGCGTCCGCTCCCGCGATCCCGTCCTTCATGTCCAGGGAGAAGCGCAGGGCGCCGGAAGCCTGGTGCCTGCGGAGGAGCTCCTCCAGGCCCGGCTCGTAGATGGGCGCGACGCCCTGGCGCAGCTTCTCGATCTTCGCCGCGTCCACGTCGACGCCGAGGACGCGGTGGCCGGATTCGGCGAAGCCCACGGCGGCGACCAAACCTACGTATCCGGATCCGATGACCACTACCTGCATGAGTCCCGCCTATGCTCGCGGCCTGGCCCGATCCAGGCCCGCACCGTCTCGCAGTGTAGCTGCCGTCCCGCGAAAGCGCGAGGCTTGATAAAATGCCAGCCAGGGGGTTCGCATGCTCTTGGCGACCATGGTTGACAATCAAGGTACCAATCTCTGGGAAGTCGTGCTCCACGGGGGCTCGGTTTCGAAAGTCGTGCTCCTGCTGCTCGCGGCCTTCTCCGTCATCAGCTGGGTGATCATCCTGCAGAAGGTCGTGCTGATGGAGCGCAGCCGGCGCGTCAACGAGACGTTCCGGAACGACTTCCGGAAGACCACGGACTGGCGCGACCTCAGGCACGCCGGAGCCGCCTACCGCCTCAGTCCCCTCCTCGGCCTGTTCAGCGCGGGCTACGCCGAGGTCACCTACCAGCTCAAGACCTCTCCCGGATCCGGACGGGCCACCATCAAGAGCATGGAGGCGGTGGAGCGCAGCCTCCAGCGCGCCTCCGTCGTGGAGATGGGACGCATGGAACACTACCTGGGCATCCTGGCCACCATCGCCGCCGTCAGCCCCTTCGTGGGGCTCTTCGGCACGGTCTGGGGCATCATCGACGCCTTCCGGGGGATCGGGGCCACGGGGAACGCCAGCCTGGCCACCGTCGCCGTGCCCATCTCCGAGGCCCTGGTCGCGACCGCGTTCGGCCTGATCGCGGCCATTCCGGCCCTGATGGCCTACAACTTCTTCCAGGGGCAGCTGAAGCAGTGGCAGACCGAGCTGGACGACTTCGCCCTCGAGTTCATCAGCCTTTCCGAACGCAACTTCACGTGACCGGGGAGGTGGGGATCCGGCTGCCGCTTTCCCTCGACTGGGAGGACTGGTTCCAGCTCTGCTGTCCCCCCTTCGACGATCCCTCGGCCCTGGACCGGTTCGAGTGCAGGCTTCCCCTGGCCACGGAGCGGGCGCTGGCGCTCTGCGGACGCCTGCGGGCCACCGCCACCTGGTTCTGCCTGGTGGACCAGGCCAGGCGGCATCCGCGGGTCCTGCGGGGGATCGTCGCGCAGGGGCACCGGATCGGACTGCACGGCCTCACGCACCGCCGGGCCTTCCTCTCGGGCCCGGACGCCTTCCGCGCGGGCCTCGAGGCCGGGCGGAGGGAGCTCGAGGACCTCGCCGGCGCGGCCGTGCTGGGATTCCGTGCCCCGGAGTGGAGCCTGCGGCATGCCGCGGAGGACTACTGGCGGTTGGTCCAGGAGGCGGGGTTCCTCTACGATTCCAGCCGGGCGCCCCTGGCGGTACTTGGATCCCCGGACTGGTCCAGGCGGGCCCACCAGCTCCAGGAGGGTTTCTGGGAGTGCCCGCCTCCCGTGGCCGGACGGGGATCCGCCACGGTTCCACTCTGGGGCTGGGGGATGCGGCTCCTTCCGGAATGGTGGCTGCGGTCCCGCATCCGGGAGCTGGCCAGGGGCGGGGCCGGGACTCCGCTCGTCCTCCATCCCTGGGAGCTGGACGAGGAACAGCCTCCGCTGCCGCACTGCACCCTCGGGCACCGCTTCGCCCACTCGGCCGGGCTCCGCGGGTATGCCGCCAGGCTGGAACGCATCCTGGAAGGCCTGCGCCTCGTGAGCCTCGAGGAACACCTCGGGCTGCCGGGAAGGGCGGCCGGTGTCTGAGACCCGCCCGGTCTTCTGGGCCCCCCAGCCCGCCCTCCCTCCGGCGCTGCACCTTTTCCAGCAAGCCCGCCTGGAGCGCGCGCTCGCCGAACCGCGCCGCAGGACCCTCCTCGCCTGGCCCACGGTGCTGGGCGCTCCCGTCCTGCGCTCCGCCCATCCCCAGGGCATTCCGGAACCCGTGCTCGTGGACCTGGCGGCGCGGATGGTGAAGGCCGTGGGCGCGGAGGATCCATCCCGCGCCTGGAAGGAGGACCTGGAGCTCTTTCCTGACACGGCCTCGCGGGGGGCGGCTGGATGGGCGCCCCACGCGGCGTGGGCGCCCTTCGCGTCCCGCGTCAGCCTGCGGGCGGGCGTGGCGCTGCTGGCGCTGACGGGCAGGCCGGAGGACGACCGCTACCTGCTGGGCTGCGCGGTCGCCCTCTTCAACTGCGCCTTGTTCCAGGAGTGCCAGGAGGCGCTGCGGAGGCTCCTCCCGCGCACGGACGGCGGGCTGGAGCGGGGACTTCGGGGGTTGCTTCTGCTGGCTTGCGGCTACTACCATCAACAAGGCCACCACGCTGCCGGGATGCGCAGCATCTGGACGGATGGGGCTCAGCACCTATGTTCCTTCAAAGGAGAACTGGATACGCCATGGGGCCGCGTCGCATTTTCCGAAAGCCTCGCCATGGCGGAGCAGCGGCTGGAATGGCTTGAACACGCGAGCGCCGAGGAGGACTGGGCGCGATTCTGGGAGACGCGGTCTCCGGAATGGGAGTTCGAATGATTTCCTGTGATGTACTGGTCCTGGGAGCGGGCATCGCCGGCTGCACGGCGGCCATCCACGCCGCGGACCTGGGCGCCGACGTGCTGGTGGTGTGCAAGGACCACCTCGGCGAGTCCAACACCTCCTATGCCCAGGGGGGCATCGTGGGCCATTCCCCGGAACGGTGCCAGGACTCTCCCGGCCTGTTCGCCAAGGACATCGAGGCGGCGGGGGACGGACTCTGCCGCCCGGAGGCCGTGGCGCTCCTCGCGGAGCAGGGCCCGCTGCTCTGCCGCGACTTCCTCTGGAAGCACCTCGGCGTCGCCTTCGACCAGGGGCCCGACGGGATGCCCGACCCCACCGCCGAGGCCGCCCACTCCGCCAGGCGCATCTACCACGTCAAGGACGCGACGGGGCGCGCGATCCAGGAGACCCTGACGGCCTCGATCAAGAACCATCCGCGGATCCGCCTGATCGAGGGCCACAGCCTCGTCGACCTGCTCACGATCCCCCACCACTGCTGCGATCCCCGGAAGGTCTACGACCCGATCCAGGTCTGCGGCGCCTACCTCCTGGACAATCTCACCGGCGCCATCGAGACGTGCCTCGCCAAGAGGACCGTCCTCGCCACCGGCGGGCTGGGCTACCTCTACCTCCACACGAGCAATCCGCCCTCCGCCACCGGGGACGGCCTGGCGGCGGCCTACCGGGCCAGCGCCCGCATCGTGAACTGCGAATACATGCAGTTCCACCCGACGACGCTCTACATCCCCCACAAGTCCCGGACCCTGCTCACCGAGGCGCTGCGCGGGGAGGGGGCCCTCCTGGTCAACCGGAAGGGCGAGCGCTTCATGTCGAAGTACGCCCCGGAGCAGATGGAGCTGGCCCCGCGGCACGTGGTCAGCCGCGCCATCTTCCAGGAGATGGCGGCCACGGGGGAGGTCTGCATGTACCTCGACCTGAAGCCGGTGGCGGCCCGGATGGACCTGGACGCCCGGTTCCCCACGGTTTCCGCCGCCTGCAGGGCGGAGGGCCTGGATCCCAACACCCAGCTCATCCCCGTGGTGCCCGCCGCCCACTTCTTCTGCGGGGGCGTCGCCGTGGACCTCGACGGCCATTCCAGCGTGCGGGGCCTCTTCGCCGCGGGCGAGGTGTCCTGCACCGGCCTGCACGGGGCCAACCGCCTGGCCTCGACTTCGCTGCTGGAGGGGCTCCTCTGGGGCTACCGCGCCGCCGAGGCGGCGGTGGCCGAGTGCCGGGAAGCCGCTCCCCTGGACCCGGGGGACTTCCACTCCTGGCGTCCCGTCAGTCCGGCCACCACGCCGGATCCGGTCCTCATCGAGCAGGACTGGAACAACATCAGGACCACCCTCTGGAACTACGCCGGCATCGTCCGGAACTACGCCCGGCTCGACCGGGCCCGGGGGGACATGGGCCACCTCTACCACCGCCTCGAGGCCTTCTACCGCTCCGCTCCCGTCTCCCGCAGCATGCTCGAGCTGCGGAACGGCATCATCTGCGCGCGCCTGATCCTCAAGGCGGCCCTCCAGAACCCTGAATCACGGGGATGCCACTACAGGCTGAACTGACAGGGCGGGTGCGAACTCTTCCACCCTTTCATCCATTTCATCCTTGTTGAAAGAACAAAAGATCAATTAACAAGGATGCAAGAGATGAAAGGGATGAAAAAGGATTGTAGATGTGAATATCTCATGAACAATGGATAGATAATGATGTTTTTTTGATCATTATCCAGCCATTGTTCATGCAGCGTCTTGGGGTTCGAGGCGCCAGCCTACTCGGGGAGGTACTTCCGGGTGAGGTTGCGGTTGCCGGTCTCCGTGAGGAGGACGTTGTCCTCGATCCGCATGCCGCCCAGGGGAATGAGCTCGTCGATGAGCTTCCAGTCGAAGCGGGCGGCGTGTTCCCCCGCGCGGAAGGGGCGCAGGAGCATGGGGATGAAGTAGAGGCCGGGCTCGACCGTGAGCACGTGGCCGGGTTCCAGGATGCGCGTGGTCCGGAGGGAGGGATGCTGCGGGGGCGGCGGCAGCCGGTCGCCCTCCGGCGAGGAGATGCAGCCCGCGACGTCGTGGACCGTGATGCCGAGATGATGGCCCAGCCCGTGGGGCATGAAGGGCCGGGTCAAGCCCATCGCCACGGCTTCCTCCGGATCCGCCTGGAGGATTCCCGCGGACTGGAGCAGGCCGCCGAGCTTCAGGTGCGCCAGGTGGTGGACCTCGCCGAAGGGAACGCCGGGCTTCATGGCGGCGCAGCATGCCTGCTGCAGCTTCTCGAGGCCCGCGAGGAGGGCCTTGAAGCGTGCATCGCACCCGGGCGCGGCGGTGGTGCGGGTGATGTCGGAGGCGTAGTCGCGCACCCGGGCGCCGCAGTCGAGCAGGAGGACCTTCCCGTTGCGGTAGTCGCCGCGCTTCTTCTCGTAGTGGAGGGTCGCGCCCTTGGGCTCCAGGGCCACGATGGAAGGGAAGGCCAGTTGCTTGTCCAGGCAGCCCAGGGCCTGCACGAAGGCGTGGTGGATCTCCACCTCCGAGCCTCCCGCCAGGAAGGCCTTCCGGCTCGCGGTGTGGCCCTTGGCGCCCAGCTCGGTGGCCTCTTCGAGCGCCTGGACCTCGTAGGGCGTCTTGTAGCTCCGTCCCCAGTCCAGGCGGGTCGTCAGCCGGGGCGGGTTGATCTCAAGGCCGGCGGCCTCGGCGCGGTCGGTCTCGTTCCCGATGTAGGCGGCGCGGCGGGGCTTGCCCACGGCCTCCCAGACGGCGTCCAGCGAGGGCGCTTCCAGGATCTCGAAGCCGGCCGCCCAGAAGGGCGAACCCAAGGGAAGCTGCTCGAACCAGTAGTCCTCGGGGGCGTAGCGGATGAGCTGGGGCTTCCGTCCGGGCCTGATCCTCAGGACATGGTGGGGGCCCTCGATGGGGCAGTAGTGCCGGAAGTGGGGGACGGTGCAGAAGGGTGCCTCGTGGTCGTCCGCGAAATAGACGAAGGGGGCGCCGCTGGAGATCACCAGCTCGTCGTGGCCCGAGATCCCCAGCGCCTTCTCGGCGTAGGCCTGCCGCGTGTCCAGGTGTTCGAGGAAGAGGGAAGTCAGGTCCATGGGGGACTCCAGGGGAAATCGTGGATGGTGGGGCTGCCTCGCCCCGGACCATTCTGGCAGCGTGGGCGGGGCGTGTCGAAGCCGCCCGGCGCGACCTCCCCCCGATCCTTCACCCCCCGGGCGCGAATCCTGCGATCATGCTTCCCATGCGCCTTTGGCACTACGAACTGACCGTCCCCGTGGGCCCGATGTGGGCGGCCTTCGACGAGCGCGGTCGCCTGAGGCGCCTGGAGTTCGGTTCGCTGGATCCCCGGGCCACCATGCCCGTGGCGCCCCGGAGCCAGCGGGAGGTCTATCGCTACCTGGTCCGCCAGCTGGAGGCCTATTTCGACGGCACTCTCCGGACCTTCACCGTTCCGCTGGATCCCCGGGGGGACGAGTTCCAGGCGCGGGTCTGGGACGAGGTCCGGACGATCCCCTACGGCGCGACGCTGGCGGAGGACGACCTGGCGGCCAGGCTCGGCGGCGAGGAGGTCCGGGCCCCGGCCGTGGCGGCGCTGGCGGCCAACCCCATCCAGATCCTCCTCCCCTGCCACCGCGTGGTCGGTCCCGGGGGCGGGTTTCCGGGCTACGGGATCGGGTCCGCGGTCCAGGAGGCGCTGGTGTCCCGGGAGCGCGGGATTCCCTGCGCGATCCGTTCCAGGTAGGCCGCCCTAGGATGCCGCGGGGGCGTCCGCGGGATCGATCCCGACGGAGGTGACTACGGCCCCGGCGGGGTCTGCGGCGCGCGCTTCCAGCTTGCCGGCTCCCTCCGCCCGCAGAAGATCCCCGGGAGAGAGTTCGAAACTGTCCACCCGCGCCTTTCCGGAGACGCAGAAGAGGAACCGGACCCAGGCATGTGGGATCGCGACGGGGGGGGGGCCCAGGCGCAGCACCTCCAGGTGGTGGCGGCATCCAGCCCGCCGGGTGATGACGTTGAAGTCCCGGCAGGGACCGTCCAGCAGGGTCCCGTCCGTCCGCCAGTCCCCGCTGAACGCGACGGGCTCCAGGAGGCCGTCCAGCCGCACCGCCGGGCGCTGGTCGAAGCCCAGCTCCATGCCCCGGCCCTCCAGCAGCAGGAGCGTGCGGTCGCAGCCTTCGAACCGGGAGAAGGGGCCGGAGACGCCCACGTCCGCCATGCTCAGGCGCCACAGGAAGCCGCCGTCGAGGCTGGCCCCCTCCGGCTCGATGATCAGTTCCAGGGTGGTGCCCCCGCCGTTCTTCCAGGGCATGGCCCGGTAGTCGGAAGGGTGCAGGAGGCGGTAGGACGGGAAGGACATGGCGCATTCCGGAGGTTTCGTTCATTGTAGGGGGAAAAGGTGCGGTCCATGTTCAACCCTCCCCATCCCCTCCTCTTCATCGACGCGATCCACGGCTTCCTGCGCGAGGACTGGGGCACCCAGGACTGGACCACGGCCTCCGTTCCCGACCGCAGGGTGACCGCGCGGGTCAAGGCCAAGGCGGAGGTGGTCCTGGCCGGCCTGCCGGTCGCCCGCGAGGTCTTCAGGGTCGTGGATCCGCTCCTGGACGTCCAGAGCCTGGTCGAGGACGGGACCTTGGTCCCCCGGGGCGCGGAGGTAATGGCCATCGCGGGTTCCAGCCGGTCCATCCTCATGGCCGAGCGGGTCATGCTGAACCTGCTCCAGCGGATGAGCGGCACCGCGACCCTCACGAGGAGCTTCGTGAAGGCCGTCGAGGGCACGGGCGCCAGGATCCTCGACACGCGCAAGACCACACCCGGCCTGAAGGTGCTCGAGAAGTACGCCGTCCGCTGCGGGGGCGGATTCAACCACCGGCTGACGCTGGGAGACGGCGTGCTGCTCAAGGAGAACCACATCGCCGCCGCCGGGGGGATCCAGCCCGCGGTGGCGGCCGCGCGGCGGGTCTCGCCCAACCTGGTCAAGATCGAGGTGGAGGCCGAGACCCTGGCCCAGGTGCAGGCGTGCCTGGCGATCCCGGAAGTGGACGGCATCCTCCTGGACAACATGTCCGATGCGCAGATGCGGGAAGCCGCCGGGCTGCGGGCCGCCTCGGGCCGGGGGATCTTCCTGGAGGCCAGCGGGAATCTGAGCCTGGAGCGGGCGCGGAGCGTCGCGGAGACGGGCGTGGACTTCCTGAGCGTCGGCGCCCTGACCCACAGCGCGCCGGCCGCGGACCTGAGCCTCCGGCTGGACTGAGGAGCCCCTATTCGCCCTTGAAGACCGGAGGCCGCTTCTCCAGGAAGGCCTGGATCCCCTCGTGGTAGTCGTTGCTGTCGTAGACCTTCCGCCGCAGTCCCTGGATGCGTTCGAACATGTTGGGGGAGAGGGGGGAGGCGTTGGACAGCAGCCGGAAGGATTCCTTCATGGCCGCGATGGAGAGGGGGCTGTTGCGGGTGATGTTGGCGGCCAGTCCGTAGGTGAAGGACTCGAGTTCGTCCGCGGGGACGAGGTGGTTCAGGATGCCCTGGAGATGGGCCCGCTCGGCCTTGATGGGCTGGGCGGTGAAGAACATCTCCTTGGCGGCGTTCAGGCCCAGGATGTTCATGAAGCGCAGGAGGCCCGAGGGGTTGTAGGGCACGCCCAGCTTGGCGGGCGTCATGGTGAACTGGGCCTCCGGGCTGCCGATCAGGATGTCGCAGGTGAAGGCCAGGTCGCAGGCCCCGCCCCAGACGCTGCCCCCGATCATGGCGACCACCGGGATGGTCATGTTCTGGACCGTCCGCAGGACGCGCACGAGCGGATCCTCGTAGCCGAGGGGATCCCGGCCCGGAGTGGGGAGTTCCTTGACGTCGTGGCCGGAGGACCAGACCCTGGCGCCCTCGTAGGCCCTCAGCACGATCACCCGCGCCTTCTGGTCCGCCATGGACTCGAAGGCGTCGATCATGTCGTTGATGAGCGCACCGCTGAGGGCGTTGCGGTGCGCCGGGTGGTTCATCGTGATCGTCCCGATGTGGTCTTCGTAGCGGGTCTGGATGAAGGACATGGGGGCTCCTTTGCGCGAAGGGTTCACTCGGGGGTCTTGGATGCCAGTTCCCAGCGGGTGCGCTGGAGCCAGACCAGCACGTCCTTCCCGCGCTCGTCCTGGCCGGAATAGCGCAGCTTCACGGGGCCCTTCCCGTCGCGCTTGGTGACCTTCACGCCGGGACCGCTGCCTTCGGCGAGGAGCCTGTGGAGGGCCTCCGGGGAACCCAGCTGCGGGAGGAAGGGAAGGGGGAGCTTGTCGAAGGAAACGCCCCTCATGTCCAGTTCCCGGCGCGGGATCTGGATCCTGTAGCCGGCCGCGCGGTCCCCCGAAAGGAACACCAGGCGCTCCCCGAGGCCGAAAAGTTCCAGGACGACCTTCTCTGAAGCGGTGTCGAGGAGCAGGTTCAGGGTCCCCTTGCCCTCGCCTTCCTGGCCCGAGTAGCCCCAGGCGTACTGAGCCTTCAGGAGCGTCCTGGCGGCGGCCTGCTGGGGTGGAGCCGAAACGGGCGCGCCCTGGGGCTGGGCTGCCAGGAGCTGGGATGCCAATGCGAGAATGACTGCCTTCACGGTGTTTCCTCTTCCTCTTCCGGGGCTTCCTCCGGTTCCTGCCGGGAGGTCCCGTCCTTCGCGCGCTGCTTCTTGGCGATCTCGACGCGCAGCTTCTCTGTCTGGACCTCGAGTTCCGCCCGCTGGGGGAACGCGAAGGGGAGGGCCCGTTCCCATTGTTCCAGGGCCTCCTCGGGGCGGTCCAGCTTCAGGAGCACCTCGCCCAGGTGCTTCCGGATCTCCGGACTGAGCGGGGTGAGGGTCACGGCCTTGCGCAGGGCCTCCTCCGCCTCCTTGAACTTGCCCTGCTTGTACAGAGCCCAGCCCCAGCTGTCCATGGTGGATCCGTTCTTCGGATCCTGCGCCATGGCCGAGGCGATGAGCTGGCTGGCCTCCTGCAGGTCGCCGCCGTTCTCCAGCAGCAGGTAGCCCAGGTTGTTCTGGAGCATCGGGAAGGCCGGATCCAGCTTCTGGGCCTCCCTCAGCGCCTGGATGGCCTCGGCGGGCCGGCCGAGCTGGTCCAGCGCGTTGGACTGCATCATGTAGAGGTCGGGCCGCTTGGCAGGGGAGGCCTTGAGGGCCAGCTGCACCATCTCCAGGCACTGCTCCCACTGCCGGAACTCGTTCCAGAGCGCCGCCATGTTCTCGCAGTCCAGCTGCGCCAGGGCCTGGACAGCGTCCTTCCTGGTGATCGTCTTCTCCTTCAGCAGCCCCGGCGGCAGCTCCTTCGCGGCCTGGAACAGGGCCTGCTCGGAGAAGCGCAGCATGCCCTCCTCCAGGGAGGCGTACGCGCCCTTCCAGTCCTTGGTCTGGATCGCGGCCTGCACCCTCAAGGCCAGGAGTTCGCCCTGGTTCCCGCTCTCCGGCCAGCCGTCCAGGAGGGCGAGCATGTCCCTGGGCCGTCCCTGCATGAGCAGATCGGCGGCATGGTAGAACCGCGCGTTCTGGAGGAACTGCGGATCCTCCGAGGGGAGGACCTTGGAGGCGAAGAGTTCCCGCCAGATGGTCTCGGCCTCGGAAAGTCTTCCCAGGCACATCAGGCAGAGGCCCTGGAAGTAGGACAGCCTCGGCGAGGGGCGGAGGGCCTCGGCCTTGCGGTAGGTCTGGAGGGCCTCCGCGAAGCGTCCGGTCTGCAGCTGGATGCGGGCGATGTTCTCCCAGATGGCGGGTTCCAGCGGATAGTGGGTGCCGAGCAGGAGGAAGCTCTCCTCCGCGTGGCCGAGGAAGGCCTTGTCGGCCTGCTCCTTGGCCAGCTCCTCCAGGAGGTGCAGGTGCTGCTCCAGGGGGCGCTCGTGCTGGCAGAGCGCCATGATGGCTTCCCGGCGGGCGTCGTAGCGGTTCAGGGTGGCTCCGAGGAGGGCGGCGCGCTCCCAGGCGATGTCCTCCAGGGGGGCGTTGTTCAGCCGGAGCGTCGGGTGCATCCGGCCCAGGCCGAGCCAGGCCTTGAGCGCGGTCTCGTCGTCCCCCATGGCCTGGCTGATCTGGGCCAGACGGAACCAGACTTCCGGATCGTTGGGCAGGAGCCGGGAAGCCTCGAGGAAGGCGTCCCGCGCCTGGGCCCTGGCGCTGGAATCCGACTGGCCCCGCTGGTTCTGGATCGTGCCGAGGATGAACCAGGCTTCCGCGTTGCGGGGATTCAGCTCCGTGGCCTTGACGGCGGGCGCCAGCGCCTTCTCGGCATCGTTCGATTCGAGGTAGGCCTCCGACAGCCGCAGGTGGGCTTCCGAACTCGTGGGCTCCAGGGCGACCGCCTTCTGGTAGAGGGGGATGGCGCCGCGGGGATCGTCCCCCCCGGCTTCCTGCTGCTTGATGCGGGCCTGGAACATCAGCGAACGGGGATCGTCCTGGCGCTGGGGCCAGGCGGGCAGCCCGAGCGAGGCCAGCAGCAGGAGGGACGAGTAGTTTTTCAAGATGGACACGCGTGTTCCTGGGATCATCGAAGGAGGGCCACCATCCGGGCGTGTGCGCCCGCCCAGGCGTCCGGAGGCAGGAGGCGCAGGACGGCGCGCCGTCCCCGGACCGGCAACACGCAGTGTATCGCCGATTCCCCGGTTCCCCCGGGCCCCGACAGGGCTTTTTTATCCCTGGCGAGGGCAGGCAGGCAGTCCTCCCAGGCCGGGATCAGGCCGGCCAGGGGCCGGAGCCGGTCCGCGAGTCTTTGCAGGAACTCCCCGGATTGGGCCGGGAGCCCCTCGGCTTCCGCCAGCAGGCAGGCGGCCAGCGTGCCGAGCCCGACGGCTTCTCCGTGGAGCAGCTCGAACCTGGAGGCGGACTCCAGGGCGTGTCCCAGGGTGTGTCCCAGGTTCAGGAGCTTCCGCTCGCCCCGTTCCTGGGGATCCAGGTGCACGACCGCCCCCTTCTGGAGCAGCGAGCGCTCCAGGTCCTCCAGGCCCGGGGCCGGACAGGCCAGCAGCCGTTCCGCCCAGGGGAGGTCGCCCTCGATCAGGGCGTGCTTGAACAGCTCCCAGGCCCCCGCGTCCCGCTGGCGCGCGGGCAGCGTCGACAGGAAGTCCGTGCAGACCACCATGCGCGCGGGGGGGTGGAAGACGCCGGCGAGGTTCTTCCCGGCGGCGAGGTTGACCGCGGTCTTGCCGCCGAGGCCGGCGTCCACCTGGGCGAGCAGGGTGGTCGGCCAGCAGTGCCAGGCCACGCCCCGCAGGAAGAGCGCGGCCGCCAGCCCCGCCATGTCCGTGAGCACGCCGCCGCCGACGGCCACGATCGTCGCCTCGCGGTGGAGGGGCAGGGAGGCCCAGGCCTCCAGCCACGGAACCAGGGTGTCCAGGCGCTTCGTGCGCTCGCGGGTGGGGACCCAGAGGGTTCCGGGGGGCTCGGGAAGGTGGCGGCCCGTCCAGTGGTCCCGGACCCGCTCGTCCCCGATGAGCGTCCAGGGTCCGGGAGGCAGCAGGCCGGCGGCCAGGGGCTCGCCGAGGAACACTTCCGTGGGGAAGCCTTGGGGCAGCGGCAGTCGGGCCGGTCCGGGGCCGCCTGCGCTCACAGCCGTTCCCGGAACTCGTCCTCGTCGTCGGCCCCGTTCTCCTTCCGGAACCGGTCCGTGAGCTGGTCCAGCTCGATGTAGCGGTCGGCGGTGTCCATGACCTTGTTGGCCATGGCGCTGCGGAACCCGGCGACCTCGATCCGGATCCCCTTCTGGGCCAGGACCTGGAGGGGGTAGGCGAAGTCCTCGTCGCCGCTCACCAGGATGATCAGGTCGACCTTCTCCGAGTAGGCGATCATGTCCGTGGTGATCTCGACTTCGAGATGCGCCCGCCGGGTGCCGTCCCTTTCGAGCTTGACGGGCTTCTGGACCACCCGGAAGCCGTTCCGGCGCATCCAGTGCAGGAAGCCCCGCTGGCGGTCCGCACCCTCGTCCACGCCCGTGTAGAAGAACGCCCGGAGGAGCTCCCGGTCCTTCCCGAGGAGCACGGCCAGCAGCCGCGAGTAGTCCACCTCGAAGCCCAGCTGCCTGGCGGAATGGAAGATGTTGTTCCCGTCGATAAAAACGGCGCAGCGCATCATGCGATAGGTTCCTGTAAAGCGGGGATCGGCTCCCGGTGGTCTGAATAGGTCCGCGTGCGGATCCGTCCATGATGCCACAATGGGCCCATGGCGGAACCGGCCAGCTCCTTCTTCCACAGCGACCAGGTGGACGCGAGCCCGATGAGGCACACGCTGCTGCTGAGGCTCATGGGCTACCTGAAGCCCTACTGGCCCGGCCTCCTGGCGCTGCTGGCACTCATGGCCGCGGGGGCTTTCCTGGAGGTGATGCCCTCGGAGTTCACCCTGCGGCTCATCGACCGGCACATCGCCGCGGGCAGCCTCCGGGGATCGGGCCCGCTGATCGCGGCCTTCTGCGGGATGCTCGTCCTGGGGTTCGTCGTCGCCTTCCTTCGCTACGTCCTGCTGGCCTGGATCGGGCAGATGGCCATGCTGGACCTGCGGGTGCAGCTCTTCTCCCGCCTGATGGGGAGGTCCACCCACTTCTTCCACCGCAACCCGGTGGGGCGGCTGATGACCCGGGTCACCAGCGACGTCCAGAACCTCAACGAGATGTTCTCCTCCGGCTTCGTGGCCATCGTCGGGGACGCCCTTTCGCTCCTCGCCATCGTGGCCTGGATGTTCGTCAAGCACGCGGGCATGGCGGCCGTGGCGCTGGGCGTCATGCCCTTCCTGCTCGTGGCCACGGAGGTCTTCCGGCGCCACGCGAGCGAGGCCTTCCGGGAGACCCAGGGGCGCTACGCCGCGATCCAGGCCTACCTGCAGGAACAGCTCTCGGGCATGAGCCTGGTCCAGATGAACGCCCAGGAACCCAGGAGCGGACGACGCTTCCAGGCGCTGAACCAGAAGTACCTGTCCGCCTTCCTCAGGACGATCCTCGCCTACGCGGTGTTCTTCCCGGTCGTGGAGTTCATCACGTCCGCGACGCTGGCCGCGCTGATCCTCTACGCGGGCTTCAGGCTCCAGTCCGGGACCCTGACCCTGGGGCTGCTGCTGGCGTTCATCCAGCAGTCCGGCCGCTTCTTCCGTCCCATCCGGGAACTGTCCGAGCGCTACAACGTCATGCAGGCGGCCATGGCCTCCAGCGAGCGCGTCTTCAGGCTCCTCGACAACGACGAGGAGATCGGCGAGGCGCCCGGCGCGGCCGTTCCGGCATTCCAGCGCGAACTCCGGTTCGAGGATGTCTCCTTCGCGTACGACGAAGGGGGACGCCGGGTCATCGAACGCCTGTCCGGGAGCATCCCGAAGGGACGGCGGGTGGCGGTCGTGGGCCACACGGGCGCCGGGAAGAGCACGCTCATCAATCTCCTGATGCGCTTCTACGACGTGTCCGACGGGGCGATCACCCTGGACGGGGCCGACCTGCGCGGGCTGAAGCTCAAGGAGCTGCGCGGACTCTTCGGGCTGGTCCTGCAGGACGTGTTCATCTTCTCGGGCACCCTGGAGGAGAACATCACCCTGGGCCGCGGGCGCGATGCGGACCGGCTGGCCCTGGCCCTGGAGCAGAGCCAGCTCCAGGACCTGGTGGGCCGCCTGCCGATGGGGCTCGGAACCCAGGTCGGGGAACGGGGCCAGAAGCTCTCCGCGGGGGAAAGGCAGCTGGTCGCCTTCGCCCGGATGCTCTACGAGGAGCCGCGCATCCTGCTCCTGGACGAGGCCACCGCGAACATCGACAGCGAGACGGAGCACAAGATCCAGTGCGTGATCGAGCGGGTGAGCCACAAGCTGACCACCTTCACCATCGCCCACCGCCTGAGCACCATCAAGGACGCGGACGAGATCTGGGTCATGGACCAGGGACGGATCCTGGAGCGGGGGACCCATGACGGGCTCATGGAACGGAACGGACACTATGCCAGACTGGTGCGCCTGCAGTTCGAGCCTGAGCAGGCGGAGGTCTAGAGCTTGATCCACCTTCCTCCCATCGTTCCCGTCGTGGATGCCCGCCCGGAGCCTGCGCTCCCGGCGCAGGTCCGGCGGCTGGGGGACGCGGGGTTCCCCCTGGTGCTGGTCCGAGCGGCCGCGCCGGCCGGAGAGGCCCAGAGGCAGGGGCTGGAGCCGGCGCGGGAGGCCTCCTGGGAGAACGGAGGCTGGCCCACCCTCGTCCTCGAGGACTGGGGATCGGCCGGGCCCGGCTGCGACCAGGCAGGCGTGGGACCCGTCCGGTTCGGGAGCAGGCCGTCCCGGGGGCTCGATCTGGAGACGCTCGCGCGGGGCTGTTCGGACCTGAGGGATAAGGGCCTCGCGCCGGCGGCCTTCGGGGAGCTCGATTGGGCGGATGCTCCCGCCTGCTTCAGGGCGGGGGTCGAAACCCTGCTCCTGGCCCCCCGGGATCTCCCCGCGGCGAGGCTGGCGGAGCTCCTCTGGGAGGCGCAGTGCGCGCGCTGGCGCGTCCGCCCCCCCCTCCACCCGGAGCGGGGCGTGGCCCTGGTCGGGGGGAGCGGCTGCGGGAAATCCACGCTGGCGAGGGTGCTGGCGGGCCGGCTCCGCCTGCCCGCGAAGGACCTGGACGAGGCCGTCGTGCGGCGAGCGGGCAAGCCGATCTCGCGGATCTTTTCCGAGGACGGCGAGGCAGCCTTCCGGACCCTGGAAACCGAGGTCACCCGCGAGGCCTTCCGGTCCCCGGCCGTGCTCGCCCTGGGAGGGGGCGCCTGGGAGAGCGAGCCTGTCCGGCGCGCGGCCCGGGAGTCCGGCTACGGGGTGCTCTGGATCGCGGAGAACCCCGGCCTCGCGTGGCGGCGCGTGGCCGGGGATCCCCTCCGGCCCCTGAGCGGGGAACGGGAGCGCTTCATGGCCCGGTGGAGGGCCCGCGTGCCGGCCTGGAGGGAGGCTCCCATGGTCCTGCCCCTCGGCCGCAGCCCCGGACAGCTCGCGGACGCGCTGGGCGAGACCCGGGGGATCTGATCCGGGCCCGGGCCGGGCCAGTGACGTGCATCATTCGGGACGCCGAAAGGCCGGCTGGATGTGCGACACTGGAGGCACCCCCTCCATGGACCTCATCCTGTCGGACATCCACGCCAATCTTCATGCCCTCCGGGTCGTGCTGCGCTACGCCCGCCGAAAACCCATCGCCCGGTTCGTCTTCCTGGGAGACTTGGTCGGCTACGGCGCCCATCCGAACCAGGTGCTCGAATGCATCCGCCTCCTCAAGCCGAGGGTGCTGGTGCGGGGGAACCACGACAGGGCCTGCGTCCGCGCGGACGATGACGACAACTTCAGCCTGCCGGCCAGGGTGGCCGCGGCCTGGACCCGGGAGAGGCTCAGCCGGGGACATGCCAGGTTCCTCGAGGCGCTGCCGGCGGGACCGCGCTGGGTGGGCCAGGACTACCAGATCTCCCACGGGTCGCCCCTCGACGAGGACGCCTACCTGCTGCACCCGAGGGACGCGCTGCATGCCTTCGACGGCTTCTCCGCCCAGGTGTGCTTCTTCGGCCATACCCATCTCCCCTGCGCCTACGTCCTGGATGAAGCGGCCCAGCTCCTCGAGGGGATCCGCCTCGAACCCGGCCGATGGCTCTCCCTCAGGGACGGCTGCCGCTACCTCGTCAATCCCGGCTCGGTGGGCCAGCCCCGGGACCGGGATCCCCGGCTCTCCTTCGTCACCTGCGACACCAGGAAGAGACGGTTGATGCTCCACCGCCTGGAATACGACCACGAGGGGGCCGCCCAGGCCATCCTCGCGGCCGGCCTCCCCTCGAACTTGGCTGAACGCCTGCACTACGGAAACTGAAGGACGCACCCATGGCTCAGAACGACGACTTGAGTGGACCCGAACTGGAGACACTCCTTGCCCAGGCCAAGGAAGGGTGCGCCCATGCGAGCATCCGTGCCGTGGGGAGTTCGAGGATGCTGGGCGACCTGCAGGTCCGCGGCCTCGAGCCCGGGAAAGCCGTCCAGCTCATGGGGGTCAAGCGCCGGGAGCAGTTCCCTTCCTCGGGCACCGAGGTGACGCTCTCGATCCTGATCGGAGACGAGGTGATTTCCTCGAGGACCGTCCTCCTGGATCCCATCATCTACAGCGAGGGGGACACCCTGTTCCCGCCCGTCCTGCGGGTCGCCTGGCCCGCCAGGGCGGTCCAGTCCCACCGGCGCCGCGACGTGCGGGTAGCCTCCCCGGACCTGCCGCCCTTGAGCGCGACCCTGGAATTCGGGGGCCGGAAGTTCCAGGCGGACCTGCTGAACTTGACGGAAACGGGCATGGGCCTGGGGTTCTCCGAGGAATTTCCCATCGCCCTCAAGGATGTCGTGGAGGTCGAGACCCGGTTGCCCAGGGGCCGGATCATCCGCACGACCGGGGAAGTTCGCTACGCGGAGACCGTGGCGGGCGAGCCCCTGCCGTTCCGCGTCGGGCTCGTCCTGGGATCCATGGCCGACCATGTCCAGGACACGCTCCACCGCTTCATCCAGGCCCGCAGGATGGACCGCTCCGAGGGGATGAGGCGGCTCCGCTGAATCCGGAAATCTTGCCCTGGATCGCCGGGAAGTTCTTGAAGCATAATCGCTCCTGTCGAGGTCTCCATGATCCCGGGATGCCGAAAGAAACAGCGACGGGCCGAGCACGAGGCCCGGTCCGCCTGCGTGACCGCGGAACCCTGAGGCCGGTCTGCATCGGCTGATGTCTCGAGTCCCGATAGAAGGAAGGCGGAGGTTTCCTCTGCGGACCTCCTTCCGCGATCGGGGCGGTTCTTCGCCCATTCCATCCGACATTCCATGGAGCAACCCATGCCCAAGACCATGATCGAACCTTTCCGCATCAAGTCCGTCGAGCCCATCAGGATGACCACCCGCGCGCAGCGGGAGAAGCTGCTCGAGGAAGCCAAGCTGAATCCCTTCAAGCTGCACGCCGAGGACGTCCTCATCGACTGGCTCACGGACTCCGGCACCGGCGCCATGAGCGCCAACCAGTGGGCCGCCATCATGCAGGGCGACGAGTCCTACGCCGGCGCCCGCAGCTATTTCCGCCTGGAGGCGGTCGTCCAGGACATCACCGGGATGAAGCACTTCATCCCCACCCACCAGGGCCGCGCCGCCGAGAAGGTGCTGTTCACGGCCGTCTGCAAGAAGGGCGACGTGGTGCCCAGCAATTGCCACTTCGACACCACCCGCGCCAACCTGGAATACAACGGCGTCGAGGCCCTGGACCTGGTGATCCCCGAGGGGCTCCAGCCGGCCCTGATCCATCCCTTCAAGGGCAACATCGACCTGGGCCGCGTGGAGGACGTGTTGAAGAAGCACGGCGACCGCATCCCCTTCGGTATGATCACCGTCACCAACAACACCGGCGGCGGGCAGCCCGTCTCCATGGCCAACATCCGCGCCTACTCCCAGCTCCTGAAGAAGTACGGCAAGCCCCTCGTCATGGACGTCTGCCGCTTCTCCGAGAACGCCATGTTCATCAAGCTGCGCGAGGACGGCTACCAGGACAAGACCATCAAGGAGATCTGCCAGGAGATGTTCTCCTACGCCGACGGGGCCACCATGAGCGCCAAGAAGGACGGCCTGGTCAACATCGGCGGCTTCATCGTCCTGCGTTCGGACGAGTGGCTGGACCGCGTGAACGAGATGCTGATCCTGACGGAAGGTTTCCTCACCTACGGCGGCCTCGCGGGCCGCGACCTCGACGCCCTGGCCGTGGGACTGGTGGAGGGCATGGACGAGGACTACCTCCGCTACCGCCTGCGCACCGCCGAATACTTGGGCGAGAAGCTGGAGGCCGCGGGCATCGGCTTCGTGAAGCCGACGGGCGGCCACGCCGTCTACATCGACGCCAAGACCGTCCTGCCCGACATGCCCAGCGATCAGTACCCCGCCTGGTCGCTGTGCAACGCCCTCTACCTGGAAGGCGGCATCCGGGGCGTCGAGATCGGCTCCGTCATGTTCGGGAAACACCTCGAGGACGGCACCGAGACCTACCACAGCATGGAACTCGTCCGCCTGGCCTTCCCGCGCCGCATGTACACCCAGTCCCACTTCGACTTCGCCGCCGAGGCCATCGCCGAGGTGAAGGCCAACGCCCGCCTGGTGCGGGGTGTCCGCATCGCCAAGCAGAGCAAGTACCTCCGCCACTTCACCGCGGAGTTCCGCTGGGCCTGACGGAATCCTGATCCGAGCGGGGGCCGGAGACATCTCCGGCCCCCGCGTTTTTCATCCCGCGAGACGGGGAAGCTTCCGCGTCCGCTCCCGGGATCAGAGGCGTATCCCGAACCGGGCGGCCAGGTTCAGGTAGCTGGCCCGGATGGCCTCGATGACCTCCTCCGGGAGGTGCGGCGCGGGGGGGATCCCCTCCCGGCCTGACAGCGTCGCCAGGTGTTCCTGGAGGCGGCGCTGGTCGATCGTATGGGGAACCACTCCGGGCTTCCACTGGTCCTGTGCCCAGTAGCTGCTCGCGCCCGGCGTGAGGACTTCGTCGACCAGGACGAGGGAGCCGTTCCCCTTCAGCCCGAACTCGAACCTGGCGTCGGCCAGGATGATGCCCCGTTCCCAGGCCAGGTGGTAGCCGCGCATGTAGAGGGAAAGGCTGCAGTCCTTGAGCCTTCGCGTCAGGTTGACCCCGACGCGGTCCACCAGTTCGGTCATGCCGATGCCCCGGCGCTGGCCGTCCTCGGTGCGCAGGAAGGGCGTGAAGATGGGTTCCGGGAGAAGGCCCGCCAGCTTGATCCTCCGCGACGGCCTGAAGCCGCAGATGCTCCCGGTGGCCTGGAGCTCCTCGTAGGCCCTGCCCGCAAGACATCCGTGCACGGTGCATCCGACGGGGAGGGGCCTGATCTTCTCGACCAGGAGGGACCGCCCTTCGAGGGATTCGCGGAAGGCCTGCAGCGCCTCGGGGAACTTCCGGACATCCGCAGCGACGAGGTGGTTCGGGGCGATGTCCCGGGTCGCGTCGAACCAGAAGGCGGCGATGCGGGTCAGGATGCGCCCCTTGTCCGGGATGGCGTCGGGCAGCACGCTGCCGGACACCGAGATGCGGTCGCTGGCGACGATGAGTTCGCCGTCCTCGAGATCGAAGAAGTCCCGGTCCCTCTCCGAGCGAAGGAAGGGGCAGGGCAGGTCGGGTGTCAGCCGGATGGGGGTATCGATCATGGTCATGTTGAACGGGACGTAGGAGGCGAACCGCGAGTCGAGGCCCCTGGGCGAAGTTCTCCCCGGAGTCCCGTGCGCGTGGGAAAACGGTATGCAAACCCCAGGCCAGCCACACCCGTCCGGCGATCGAGCATACTGGTCTGGTCGAGGGAGATCCGATGGAAAGAGACAGGGGCCGCAGATCCCTTCCCGACCGGAGGCTGGACGAGGTCGTCCTCCGGATGACGCGGATGCTCATCCGCCGCGAGGGCCGCGGCCTGAAGCGGCTCGGGCTGCTGGAGGAGGCCGCGCGGACGCTGCTGGAGCTCTTCCAGTGCGAGGCCGTCGAGATCTGGTCGGGCCAGGGGACCGGCATCCTCCGCTACGGGGTCCATCGCGGCGGACAGGAGGGCTACCTCCCGCTGCCCGGCGAAGCCTGTCCGGTCACCCGGATGTGCTTGGGCCTTCCCGGGCTGGAAGACGATCCGGCTTGCCGGCCTCTTGGGGAGAACGGCAGCTTCCTGGTGGACCTGCCCCGGGAGGGGGCGAGCCGCCCGGCCTGGGAAGGTTGTGGCGTCTCCTGGCGCTCACTCGCGGTCGTGCCCCTCGGGACGGTCCAGGAAGGCGTCCTGGTCCTGGCGGGGCACGGCCCCGGCTGGATCAGGCCGAAGGAAATCCCCTGCCTGGAGGACGTCGCCCGGATCATCGGGATCGGCGTCGCCTTCCATCAGCCGCGGGAGGCCCTCGGGGAGCGGGTCAAGGAGCTCACGTGCCTCTACGGCCTCTCCCGGCTGGCGCAGCAGTCGGACCTGCCCCTGGGCCGGCTCCTGCAGGGGATTGCCGAGCTCGTCCCGCCCGCGTGGCAGTACCCGGAGTCCGCCCACTGCCGGATCACGTTCGACGGGGACGTGTTCGAGAGCCGCGGGTTCAGAGAGACCCGCCTGCGGCAGGGCGCCGCCCTCCTCGTGAAGGGCGCCCTGCGCGGCGGCATCGAGGTCTTCTACAGCGACGAGGTCTCCGGAGCCGGTCAAGGCAGCCCCTTCCTGGCCGAGGAGAGCAACCTGATCGAAGGGCTGGCCCGGGAGGTGGCCCTCGTCATCGAAAGGCGCCGGCTGGAGGAGGATCGGGAGAAGCTCTGGGAGCAGATCCGGCACATGGACCGCCTGGCGACCGTCGGCCAACTCGCCGCCAGCATGGCCCACGAGCTCAACGAACCTCTCTGCAGCATCCTCGGCCTGGCCCAGCTGGCGAGCAAGGACCGGGAACTCTCCCAGCAGGCGAAGGGGGACCTCGGGAAGATCATCGATTCTTCCCTGCGCGCCCGGGATGTCGTGCGGGGGCTCCTGGACTTCTCCCGGGCCGAGCATGCCCGGAGGACCTCCGTCTCGCTGAACCAGGTCGTCGAGGATGCCCTCGACCTCTTCCGCGCCCGCTGCGCCGGGGCCAAGGTGGGCATCCGCCTCGACCTGGACCCGGGGCTTCCGAGGGTCCGCGCCGACGCCACCCAGATCCACCAGGTCCTCGTGAACCTGATCGTGAACGCCCTCCAGGCGATGCCGAAGGGGGGAACGCTCACCCTGGGGACGCGCCGCCGCCGGAAGAGGGTCCAGCTGCGCGTGGAGGACGACGGGATCGGCATGGGTCCCGAAACCCTCCGGAACATCTTCGTCCCGTTCTTCACGACCAAGGAGGCCGGTCACGGGACGGGGCTCGGCCTCGCCATCGTGCAGGACATCATCACCACCCACGGAGGCACCCTCTCCGTGGAAAGCCGGCCCGGAGTAGGGTCGCGGTTCTTCATGGACCTGCCCTTGAACGGGGCCGGGAGCGGGAAGGAGCGGTGACATGGGCAGACGGGAAGTGAATCCCTACATCCTGGTGGTCGACGACACCCCGAGCACCCTCGAGGTGATCCGGCGCAACCTCCTGAACCGGGGGTTCCAGGTCCTCACCGCCATGGACGTCCCCGCCGCGCTGGACATCCTGGCGAAGATGCCCATCGATCTCGTGATCACCGATTTCAGGATGCCGGGCCAGAGCGGCCTCGACCTCGTCCGCCATGTCCGGGAGAACCACGCAGGGGTCGAAGTCCTGATGATCACCGGCTATCCCTCGGTCCAGGGCGCCGTGGAGGCCCTCCGCCACGGCGCGGAGGACTACCTGGCCAAGCCGTTCACCGACGAGGAACTGCAGGCGGCCGTGGACCGGGCCCTCGACAAGCTGAAGCTGAAGCGCCTCATCCGGGAGGAGCCCCCTCTCGGGAGACAGGCCCTGAAGGGTTTCATCGGTGAGTCCGAGGCGCTGAAGACCGTCTTCGACGACATCGCCAAGGTCGCGTCCTCGAGCGCCACGGTCCTCGTCACGGGCGACAGCGGGACGGGCAAGGAACTGGTGGCGCGGGCGATCCACTACAGCGGCAACAGGGCCTCCGCCCCCTTCATCCCCGTCAACTGCGGCGGGATCCCGGAAACCCTCCTCGAAAGCGAACTCTTCGGGCATACCAAGGGGGCCTTCACGGGGGCCTCGGGTGCCCGGGCGGGGTTCTTCCAGGCGGCGGAGGGGGGAACCATCTTCATGGACGAAGTCAGCGAGATGAGCATCGCCATGCAGGTGAAGATCCTCCGCGTGCTCCAGGAGAAGGAGATCCCGATGGTGGGTTCCTCCCGGCCGCGCAAGATCGATGTCCGAGTGATCGCCGCGACCAACAAGGATCTCCACGCGCTCGTCAAGAAGGGCCTGTTCCGCGAGGACCTCTATTTCAGGCTCAACGTGATCCGGCTGACCATTCCCCCCTTACGGGACCGGGGCGACGACATCATCCTGCTCGCCAGGCACTTCGCGGCGAAGTACGCCGTCGAGTGCGGGCGCCCCGTCCCGGCCTTCTCGGACAGTGCGCTCCGGACCTTGCGCGACTACGCCTGGCCAGGCAACGTCCGGGAGCTGGAGAACGTGATCCACCGCCTGGTCGTGATGGGCGAGGGGGAAAGGATCGACGTGCCGGACCTCCCCGAGCTCATGCGCTTCTCGGCGCTCCGGGGCGAATCGCCCTACCGCACCCTCGCGGAGATCGAGGCGGAGCACATCCGGCGAGTGATGGGGATCGTGGGCGGGAACCGGACCCGGGCGGCCGAGATCCTGGGAGTGGACCGCAAGACGCTCCGGGAGAAGCTGAAGCGGCTCGGCCCGGAGGAGGAGGGCGACGGATCCCGGAAGGGGTGAGGTCGTCGCGAGAGGAGCTGGGGAGAAACGCCCCGCATGGGGTGAACTTCCCCGGAACCATCCCGCGGGGGCCGCGCCTCGCCGGGCAGGCCGGTGCCCTTCCGCCGGGAAAGCTCGCGCCCGCGGACGAAACCTCCATTCCGGAGCCAGGCGGCGGGATGGGCATGCAGCTTGCTCCCTGCGGCGCAGGGGCAGGATCCATCTTCTGCCCCGGCAGGGAAAGGAACGAGCCCCATGCAGATCGCGATCTACGGTGAACAGTCGGACAACGCGCTGGTGCAGCACCTGCGGAACCTGATCAACCCGGCCCTCGAGAAGTACACGAACAACGTGGAGAAGGCGACCCTCTACTGGAAGTCGGAAACCGTGGACGACGGCCCGATCCGCTATGGCTGCTGCCTGCACCTGGCTTTCTTCAACCACCAGACGGCCGAGACGGCCTACTGGGACGAGGATCTCTCCGAAGCGGCCCGGAAATCCGCGGACCTGGCCGCCAAGCTCGCCTCCCGCTGCTTCGAGGGGGACGGGCCCTCCCGGCGGAGGGCCTCGCGGAAGACCCGGTGCGAAGGCGCGTGAACCGTGCCGATGGCAGGCTCCTCGGCGGGCCTGCGACAGGGATATCCAGGCCGAGCCTTGGCCGTGTCCGCGACGCCCTCGCGGCTATCCGGGCAGGTTCACGGGAGGCGCGAGCAGGCGGTCGAAGGTCGGGATCTGCCCCACCAGCGGACGGGCATAGTCCCTGTAGCTGTCCGCGATGTTGTTGTCCCCCTTGAGGAATTCCTCGGGGAGGAGCTTCGTCCCGGCCGCGACGCTCGCGAGGGAAGTCAGGAAATAGTCGATGGAGTAGTCGCCGACCCGGCGGATGGCCACCGAGCCGCTCCCCAGGCCCCGGTGGGTGAAGTGCACCGCCGTCTCGCCGACGTCCCGGGCCTCGCTGGCGTCCTGTTTGGAGATCACCCCAAGGAAGGACCTCTGCAGGTAGCCGAAGGTGTCGCACCGCACGCGCTGGATCTTGAGCTTGCTCTTGATGTAGTCGGACAGGGCGTCTCCCAGCGTCCCCCGGCCGGAGAGCTGGACGTTGCCGAAGGGGTCCCGCTCGGTCTCGGCCTGCAGGCTCAGGAGGATGGGCTGTCCCTGGGCGTCCACGATGCCTTCGGAAAGGGCCACCACGCAGCGCCCCTCCTGGGTGTAGACCCGGTCCACATCCGCCAGGAACTGCTCGGCGTCGAAGGGCCGTTCCGGGACGTAGATGAGATGGGGGCCGTCGTGGGCAAGCTTCCGGGCCAGCACGGAGGAGGCGGTGAGCCAGCCCGCGTGGCGGCCCATGACCACCCCGATGAACACGCCCGGGATCGCGTAGTTGTCCAGGTCGAGACAGGCGAAGGCGGACACCACGAAGCGGCCGGCGGAGCCGAACCCCGGGCAGTGGTCCGTCACGAGCAGATCGTTGTCGATGGTCTTCGGGATGTGGACCACCCGCAGCTCGTAGTTCACGCTTTCCGCGTAGTCGCTGACGATCCTGCAGGTCTCCGCGGAGTCGTTGCCGCCGATGTAGAAGAAATAGCGCACCTCATGCTTGCGGAAGACCTCCACGATGCGCTCGCAATAGTCCTGGTCGGGCTTGTCCCGGGTCGAGCCCAGGGCCGAGGAAGGCGTCGCCGCGACCATGCTGAGGTTGTGCGCGGTGGACTGCCCGAGGTCGAGGAAGTCCTCCTTGATGATGCCGCGGACCCCGTAGCGCGCCCCGTACAAATGGGTGATGTAGTGGCACTTGCGCGCCTCCAGGACGACCCCCACCAGGCTCTGGTTGATGACGGCCGTGGGTCCGCCGCCCTGGGCGATGATGGCCTTGCCTTTGAGCTTTTCCATGGGGGTCTCCAGTCCATGAAGCCGGGGAGGGCGTGCGAATCGGGTCCTGGGAAGATGGGTTCGATCCTGTTCGGGAAATTCCGATCATCACAGAACCCGGTCCCAGGTCAACCGATCTGTTGGAAGAAAGACGGCAGGCATGACATCAAGCGGGCGGATTGTCCAGGAGTACGCGCCCGGGGCGTTCGGAGAGTGCATCGCGCTACATCCGTCCGGGAGCGGCACCCGTTCGATTGACAAGCAATTCTCTGGATAGACACACTGGATTTGACGCGGAAGGGTTCATCGAAAGTGGCAGGGCGGCGACCAGAAAAACCCCGGATTCCGGTTCAGGAGAAAGACTTCCTCCCGGACTACGCCGCATGGACCACCACGACGCCCCACGGCCCTCCCGCCTCGCCGGGTTCCTGTTCTGACCGCTCTTCATCCCCAGCAAGCCCGTCAGGGTTCCACGGAAACACGGGATCCGCCTTGGCCTGTCGAGGCCAGGATGAGCAACACTCCAAGGGAGAGTCTTCATGGCTCAGTTCGAACAGACATTCATGAACTTCATTCTCCAGCACCAGGAGATGCACCACCGCACCCATCATTTCCTGATCCTCATGGACGCCATCATCAGCGCCGCCAAGCACATCGAGCGGTACTACCTGACCGGCGCGCTCAAGGGGAACCTGGGGCTCGCGGGCAGCGTCAACGTCCAGGGCGAGGACGTGATGCGCATGGACCAGCTCGCCCACGATATCGTCATCCACTACCTGAAGGCCTCGGGCCGGGTCATCCACGCGGTCAGCGAGGAGGTCGAGGACATCATCCCGCTCAACGTCGACGGCGGGCGCTACTTCGTCTACTTCGACCCCCTGGACGGGTCCTCGAACGTGTCCCACGGGCTGCCCGTGGGCTTCCTCTTCGGGATCGCGAAGCGGAACGTGGACGGAGAGGAGGACGGCCATCTGAGGGCGGGCCGGGACTACATCGCCGCGGGCATGTTCGTCATCCCCACCGGCATGTTCACCATCGCCCTCAAGGATGCCGGCACCTGGCGCTTCCACATCGACGAGATCATGGACTTCGTCCGTCCCACGCGGCTCGACTTCCCGACGGAGCGGAAGAGCTGGGAACTGTCGTTCAACGCCGCCAACCGCATCACCTACGCCCAGCACGTGCAGGACTGGATCCTCCAGAACGCCAACGCCTACTCGTTCCGCTACCTGGGCGCCCTGGCCGGCGATTTCCACCGCGTCCTCACCAATGGCGGCATGTTCATGTATCCCGCCATCGTCAACCACCCCAACCCCAAGAAGAACCGCCCCAACGGGAAGCTGCGCCTGATGTACGAGGCCTCGGTGGTCGCCTTCATGGCCAGGGAGGCCGGCGGGACGGCAGTCGACGAGCGCGGGGAGCCGATCCTGGACCTCGTGCCCCAGGGACCCCACCAGCGGACGGCCCTCTACGCCGGCTCCACCCCCCTGGTGGAAGAGATCGCCGGGATCCTGAAGGAACGCGCCCGGGGCTGACGTTCCCGGGATGCCGCGGGACGCGAAGAGGGGCGCCGACGGCGCCCCTCTTCCATGCCGGATCCTCCCGGATCAGGCGTGCTTCTGCTTGAGGCTGTCGGGCTTGGGGAACCAGCGTTCCCAGTAGACCACCACGGGGCTCGCGATGTAGATGGACGAGTAGGTGCCCGTGATCACGCCGATGAAGATGGGGAAGGCCAGGTCCCGCAGAGCGGGGCCGCCCCACACGAAGAGGCAGAGGGCCACGAAGAGCACGGACATGGAGGTGAGGATGGTCCGGCTCAGGGTCTGGTTGATGGAGTCGTTCACCAGCTGGCTGATCGTGGCGCGCCGGTATTCCGGCCTGTGGCTGTTCTCGCGGATCCGGTCGAAGACCACGATGGTGTCGGACATGGAGTAGCCGATGAGGATCAGGTAGCTGGCCACGACGGGCACCGAGAACTCGAAGCCGAAGAGCACGAAGAGTCCCAGCGCCATGAGCACGTCGTGGATCAGGGACACGATGCCCCCCACGGAGAAGCTGAGCGTGAACCGGAACATGACGTAGACCAGGATGGCGCCCAGGGCCCAGCCGACCGCCTGGAGGGTCTTCCAGGTCCATTCCCCCGAGATGGAGGGCGAGAAGCTCTCGAAGTTCCGGATCGCCAAGTTGCCCAGGCGGTACTCCTTCACCAGGCCTTCGCGCAGCTGGGAGGGAATGTCGCCGGGAATCTGGCTGTAGTCCGTGAAGAACTCGAGCTTCTCCTTCGCCCCCGTGATCTTGGCCAGGACGGGCTCATAGGCGAAGCGGATCGCCTGCTCGTCTCCCTGGACGTTCAGGGGATTGGTCTTGGTCCACTTGTCCATCAGGTCCCCGGCGGCCTCGGTGTTGAGGTCGGGCCGGGGGTCCTTGGAGGCCTGGGGGTCCAGGGTCTTGAGGGTGTTCACGATCTTCTTGATCTGGGCCGAGGAGTCCTTGGCATCCTGCCCCTTCTTGGCCTTGACCTTGATGGAGTAGTCCTTGAACCCGGAATGTCCCTCGTAGGCCACCACGGTGGCGTCCGAGAAACCGCCCTTGGCCAGGGCCGTCCGGACCTGGTCCTGGGCGATGTTGCCCTTGAACCGGACGTTCATGTCGATGCCGCCGATGAACTGCATGCCGAGCTTGACCCTGCTCTGCGAGCCTTTCCACGGCTGGGCGGCCAGGATGCAGACCACGATGATGCCCCAGGAAATGCCCAGGGCGAGCCCCTTCCAGCGCATGAAGTCGAACTTGGAGCCTTCGAAGAAGGAATGCGTGCCCAGGGAGAGGGTCTTGGTGCCCGGGTAGCGCTCCAGGATCCAGTCGTAGATGAAATGGCTGATGTAGATGCTCGTGAAGAGCGAGGCCACGACGCCCACGGTCAGGGACACGGCGAAGCCCTTCACCGGGCCCGTGCCGAAGATGAAGAGGAGGAGGGCGCTGAAGAGCTGGGTCATGTGGCTGTCCACGATGGTCCAGAACACCCGGTCGAAGCCCGCCTGGATGGCGCCCGCGACGCTCTTGCCCGCGCGCAGTTCCTCCTTGATGCGCTCGTAGATCAGGATGTTGGCGTCCACCGCCATGCCGACGGTGAGGGCGAACCCGGCGATGCCCGGCAGCGTGATGACCGCGTGGAAGCTGCCCATGAGGCCCAGCATCACGATGATGTTCACGACGAGGGCGATGATCGCGTTCAGGCCCGACCAGTGATAGAAGACGAGCATGAAGACGATGACGAAGGCGAAGCCGATGACCGAAGCCGTCACGCCCGCGTGGATGGAATCGGCGCCCAGGCTGGGCCCCATGGCCCGCTCCTCCATGAACTTCATCGAGGCCCGCATGGCGCCGCTCTTGAGCTTCAGGGAGAAGTCCTCGGCGTCCTCCTTGGTGAAGGAGCCCGTGATCCTCACGGATCCGCCGGGAATGGGCTCGCGGCAGCTCAGGACGCTGACGATCTTGCGGTCCAGGACGATGGCGATCAGCCGGTTCTCGTTGGAGGCCAGGACGGAGAGGTCGTAGAAGTCGTTGGAGCCCTTGTTGTTGAGGGTGTAGTGGATCTCGTGGCGGTTCGTGTTGGGATCCACCGACGGGTTGGAGTTCATGATGTCGGCGCCGTTCACGTACACCCGGTTCTCCACCAGGTGCCAGCACTTGATCTTCTCCTCGACCTTGCCGGCCTTGCCGGCGGCAGGCACGACCACGCCGGCACGGCGCAGGTCCCGCTCGGATTCGAGCTCGGGCAGCAGCTCGGTGTTCGGAGGCAGCTGTCCCCCGAAGGCGGCCAGGGCCTCCTCCTTGGTGGCGAAGCCGCGGTAGCCCGACGTGTCGGCCTTGGCCTTGATGCGCTGCTCCAGCCGGCCCGGCGTGGAGAGCAGGTTCTTGATGCGCTCGCGTTCGGCCTCGCCCACGCCCGGCAGCTCCACCACGATGCGGTTGCCTTCGGCGCCGGAGGGCGTGATCTCGGGTTCGGCGACGCCGAACTGGTTGATGCGGTTCTCGATGATCTGGAGGGCGCGCTTGTTGGCGTCGTCCTTGACGAACTTCTGGTAGGAGTCCTTCTGGGTGATCGAGAAGACCTTGCCGTCGAAGTTCGTGTCGTAGTTGCCCGCGTAGGATTCGAGGACCTTGTCGACGCTCCCCTTCTGGTCGGCGGGGATGCCGGTGACCTTGACGGCGGCGCCCTCGATGGCGACGGTCGCGCCCGGGAAGCCCTTCTCGGCGAGCTGGCTCTGGACGCGGTCGCGCGTATCCCGCAGATCAGCTTCCAGGGCTTCCTGCCCCTGGACTTCCAGCTCGAAGTGGACGCCGCCCTTGACGTCCAGGCCCAGCTTGATCTTGGAAAGGGGAACGAAGAAATACGCGCAGACGCCGCAGATCAAGAGGGTCATGACCAGGCGCCAGAGGCTCCGCTTGCTCACTCAAGGCTCCAACGAATGAAGAGCGGGGCTCGGCCCCGCCCTTGTTTGCATGGTGAAGGAAGATCAGTGCTTCTCTTCCGGGGCGGGCTCGGAGGCCAGGGCCACCACGGCGTTGCGACGGGCCTTGACGATCGTGCTTCCGAGCTTCAGGTAGATGAACTTGTCCTCGACCCGGTCGATGGTGGCGTAGAACCCTGCGGAGAGCAGCACCTCGTCGCCCGCCTTGAGCTTGGAGAGACGCTCTTCCATGGCCTTCCTGGCCTTGCTCTGCGGACGGATAAGCAGGAAGTAGAACAGCAGGCCCATGCCTGCGAAGAGAAGCAGCTGAGGAATAAGTTGGCTCCCACCAGCTTGTTGGATCAGTGCGAAGTTCATTTATGGCTCCTCGGTGTTCCAGTTGGTCCGTGTCCGGCGCGCAAAGTCCGGAAACCGGTCATCAAGCAAGGCTTGCCGCGCATCACGGGTGAGCCTAACAGTGTAGCTCAGGTTGTGGATGCTGTTGAGCGTCATTGCCAGAAGCTCCCCCATCCGGAACAGGTGATGGAGGTAGGCGCGGGTGAAAGTCTTGCAGGTGTAGCAGCTGCACTCCGGGTCCACGGGCTCTCGGGATTCCCGGTGGCGGGCGTTCTTGATGTTGAGCCGGCCCCGGCTGGTGAGCAGGCGGCCGTGCCGGGCCTCTCGCGTGGGGAGGACGCAGTCGAAGAGATCCACCCCCTGCTCGATGCCGAAGAGCAGGTCCTCGGGGGTGCCCACCCCCATCAGGTAGCGGGGGCGGTCCGCGGGGATCTCCCGGACGAACTCCGCCAGGGTGGCGTTCATCGCCTCCTTGGCCTCGCCCACGCTGAGCCCCCCGACGCCGAAGCCCTGGAAGGGGGTCTTCCGGTCGATCTCCAGGATCTGCTCGAGGTGGTTCCGCCGCAGGTCCACGTGGGTCCCGCCCTGCACGATGGCGAAGAGGCCCTGGTGCGGCGCCAGGGAGTAGTCGCGGCAGCGCTTCAGCCATCGGGTGGTGCGGGCGATGGAGATCTCCAGCTTGTCCCGCTCCAGCCGGCCCGGCGGACACTCGTCGAGGGCCATGACGATGTCGGAGCCCAGGTTCCGCTGGATCTCCATGCTCCGTTCGGGGGAGAAGAAATGGCTCGATCCGTCGAGGTGGTCCTGGAAGGTGACGCCCTCCTCGGTGATGCGGCGGAGGCCCGCGAGGGAGAACACCTGGAAGCCGCCGGAATCCGTGAGGATCGGCCCCTGCCAGCCCATGAACCTGTGCAGCCCGCCGAAGTCGCGGATGAGGCCATCCCCGGGCCTCAGCCCCAGGTGGTAGGTGTTGCCGAGGATCATCTGGGGACCGATCTCCTCGAGCTGCTCCGGGGTCACGCCCTTGACCGTGCCCTGGGTCCCCACGGCCATGAACGCGGGCGTGTGCACGATCCCATGGGCCGTCGAGAACTGTCCCGCCCGGCAAGGGCTTCCGCTGGGGGTTTCCTGGCTGAAGAGGCTGATCTGGGACGTGGTCATTGGGTCTCTGCGGATTCCGGGATGCGCGTGTTCGCGGCGGGCCAGGGTTCCAGCGGGGCGGTCGCCTTGACGCCCCTCGGGGTTCGTATCATCTTAACCCCCATGCCCGCCGGGGAGCCGTGACGATTGTTCGGCAGGATCGAATCGCCATGCGGGTCTAGAGGAACAGTCTACCGGAAGTGTGGAGCCGCATGCGCAGGGAGAGCCCGAGTGCCGATGCCGAGAGGGACGTCGAGTCGCTCGAGGACCGGGTCTACCGCCCATGCATCTCCGCGGGGAAGCGGCAGGTGCGGGGCGCCAACCCCTCGATCGCCGTTCCCGTCGCCCTCGCGGGCTATCTCGCGCTGGGACTCCTCGCATGGCGGACCTTCCGGCTCTCCGGGCCGGCGCAGGAGGCGGTGCCGAAGCACGTCACGGTGGATCTCCTGGACACGAGCGAGGGGGAGGTCCCCCGGCCGGTCGTCCCCGCGCCCAGGCCGGTTCCGGCGCCCGCAGCCGCCCCGTCCGCGCCGGAAGGTGGGCGCGCGGCCGGAGGTCCGCCTCCCGGGGCCCTCCTGAGGCCCAACGCTGCCCCTCCCGTGCTTCCCGTCGACGCGGACGCCGCCCCTGAAACGCCGCCGGCCGCGCTGCCCACGCAGGATCTCTCCGGAACCGCGTTTCCCGCGCGCCCCTCGGGCGGTCCGGCCGGGACGGGGGCCGGGTCCGGCCCGGGTTCCGGGGGAACGGGGGACGGGAAGGGGACCGGCACCGGGTCCACCGGCACGGGATCCGGGCCCGCCGTGGTCCGGTACGACTCCAGCCCCGTGGAGGAGAAGTACCGTCCGCCCCTTCCGCCCTATCCGCTCGTCGCGAAGCGCGCCCGTTTGCAGGGCACCGTCCGCGTGGAGATCACGGTGGGCGTGGACGGGATTCCCGTCTCCGCCCGCGCGGTGGATGGCCCCAGGCCGTTCTTTGCGGCCTCGGAGGCCTGGGCCATGAAGTGGCGCTTCGAGCCCCTCAAGGTGAACGGCGTCCCCACCGTGGGAATCTGGCCCTTGACCATCCAGTACAAACTCCAGTGAATCCCGTTCGACAAGGACTTTCCATGAACCTGCCCAGCCTCCTCCCGTTCGCGCTCGCCGAGGGCTCCGCGGATTCGTTCGGCCCGCTTTCGATCTGGCGGCAGGCCTCTCCCTTCAACCAGGGCATCATCGTCCTGTTGCTGCTCCTGCTGCTGCTCCAGGTCTGGATCGCCGTCGAACGGGGCGTCATGTACGTCCAGAGCGGCGCCGCGACCCGGAAATTCCTGAAGGTATTCATGGAAGCCCTGCGGAAGGGGGACTTCGAGGCGGCCGGCCAGGCGGCCGCCGTCCACGGGAAGAGCCACGTGGCCCTCGTGCTGAAGCACGGGCTGGACATCTACCAGTACGAGAAGCAGGTCCGGCGGCAGCAGGAGGAATACGACGTGATCCAGCCCGTGGAGCGGGCCGTCGTGCGCGGGGTGTCGGAGGTCACGGAGCTCCTGAAGAAGGGCATGCTCAGCCTGGCGACCATCGGGGCGCTGGCCCCCTTCATCGGGCTGCTGGGCACCGTGGTGGGCATCATCAAGGTGTTCGCGGATCTCAAGGCGCGGGGCGCCGGGGACATCAACGCACTGGCCGGCTCCATCGGGGAGGCCCTGGGCACCACGGCGCTGGGACTGATCTGCGCCATCCCGGCCGTCTGGATCTACAACTTCTACACCGCCAAGCAGGACCAGGTGGTCACGAACATCAACAATGCCGCGTCCCAGATGATCGACGAGTTCATCCGCCGAGAGAGCCGGAGGTGAAGCCGTGGACGCGGGCGGAAAGGAGAGCCGGGTGAGGGCGGACATCAACGTCACCCCCCTCGTGGACATCGTGCTGGTGCTCCTGATCATCTTCATCGTGATCACCCCCGCGGTGAACGACGCGGTGAGGCTGCCCGTCTCGAAGCACAGCCTCAGGCCGGAGGCCGGACCGGGCGCGAAGCCCCTGAGCCTCATGTATCCCGCGGTCAGGGATCCCCACACCCGGAAGGTCACCGGGCCGGCCAAGGTGCTGGTGGACGACGTGAAGGCGCGCGACGCGCGAGGGAATCTCCCGTCCTTCGACCTGCAGGTCGCCGGCGGACGGACCCGCCTCAGGGATTTCATCGCGAGTTCGGTGGGCGGCCTGGACGACAGGCGCGTCTTCGTGAAGGCCGACGCCGATCTGCCCTTCAAGTACGTCGACGATCTCCTCCAGGTCTGCCGTGAAGGAGGCGCCAGCGAGGCCTCCATCATCACCAGCGAAGACAAGCGGGAGGAATGATGGATCCAGGCGGCCCGAGGCGCAGGGCGAAGTCCGAGATCAACGTCACCCCGTTGATCGACATCGTGCTGGTGCTCCTGATCGTCTTCATCGTGATGGTGCCCAGCCTCACCAAGGTCCTGCCCGTGTCCGTCCCGAAGGCGGCGGCGGCCCGCGACCTGCCGGAGCGCGATCCCGCCAACCCGCCGGTGATGATCTCGGTGTTCCCTTCGGGAGGAGGGTACCGATACCTCCTCCAGAGCGCGCCCATCGAACTGGCCGAGATCTCCGGCAGGCTGGTGCCGGTGCTGCTGCGCCAGATCCCGGGCATGCGGAAGGTCTTCCTCAAGATCGACGGGGAAGTTCCCTACCAGGCCGCCGTGGACGTGCTGGACCAGGTCCGCCTGGCCTCGGACCAGGCCAGGAAGGAATCCCTCGCGAGGATCTCGGTGGACGGCGGCGACACCCGGGTGGTCATCTCGCTCAGGAAGTAGGCCGCTGTTCAGGACCGCCGGCCGCAACCCTCCAGATGGTCCAGGAGCTGGGCGAGGTTCTCGCCGCCGGGCACGACCGGGACGCCCAGCTGCCGCGACAGCTCCCCGAGCGGGAGGTCGTCCAGGAAGACGGCCTCGGCCTCGTCGCCCCCGGCCACGGCGTACTGGTCCGTCGGCCCCGTCCGGGTGCGCAGGGCGGCGCTGGGGACCACCACCGCCTCCACCCAGTGCGGATCACCGCCGTGGGCCAGGCGGTCCGCCTCGGCCGCGCGCAGGAGGTCCCTGCCGCAGAGCAGGCCGGCCACGGTGATGCTCGCGCCGAAGGAGAGATTGTCGACGACCGCCGCCCGGAGGCAGCTTCCCGTCGCCCGGTTGAGCCTGGCCAGGAGATCCTCGAGGGCGGGCGCGAAACTGGCGCCGGTCAGCAGCAGGGCCTTCCTGCCCTTGAACGCCTGGGCCCTGGGGCGTCCCAGGAACCGCCGGCCGTGCTCCAGGAACCGCCGGATCAGCCCCACGCCGTTCTCCGACTGGGCCCAGGACCGGCTGTAGAAGCTGCGTCCGGGCACGGCCAGCCCCGCCCGGGTGAACCACTCGTCCGCGAGCAGGAGCCAGGGCTCGCCCTCGTTCTCGCGCGCGAGCCTCCGCGCCTCCGGGGCCCAGCGCGCCACCCAGGCGCGCGCGAAGGCCGGCGTGACCTCGTCGACGCGGGGAAGCCCCTCCCGGTGGGCCGTGAGGCCGACCGGGACGCAGGAGAGGCTGAGCACGCCGCCGCGGCCCGCCCAGGGGCCCTCGGCCTGGAAGGCACGCCGCTCCCACAGCTCGCGGAGCGTCTTCTCCCAAACCCAGCCGTCGTTGAGACCGGGGGCCACCACCACCTGGGTGTGCATGTCCACGCCGCCTTCCAGCAGGGGGTCGATCTTCCGCAGGATGTGGCCTTCCTTCCTGTTCCCGACCACCCTCG
>Ga0209099_1000216_pt1 | contig 67319 bp, 45 predicted proteins | sample AD_JPNHW2_MetaG_FD_184430 | JGI IMG/M metagenome (GOLD analysis project Ga0209099, IMG submission 184430) | Active sludge microbial communities of municipal wastewater-treating anaerobic digesters from Japan - AD_JPNHW2_MetaG (SPAdes) (version 2) | ecosystem: Engineered > Bioreactor > Anaerobic...
CGCTTCGTGGAAGTCGCCCTCGGATGTTCCGCCGTCACCGACGAATGCCATTGCAACCTCATCCTTCTTCTGGTATTTGATTGCGTATCCGATGCCTGATGCATGCAGAAGCTGGGATGCTATCGGGACGGAAGAGGGGAGCATGTGATTCGCGCCGGCGAACTTCGTCCCTTCTTCAAATCCCATGTTGAACATGAAAACATCTTTCATCGTAGCGCCCTTGGCCAGCCATGCGCCAAGCTCGCGGAAAGCGGGCACCAGCCAGTCATCGTGCCTGAGCACTGCTCCGGCGGCAACGCCTATAGCCTCCTGACCGTAGTTGGGGGGGTAGGTGTAGACACGGCCCTGACGCTGGTATGATACGATCATGTGGTCAAGCGTCCGGACAAAGAGCATGTCCTTGTAAAGTTTCAGCATCTCCTCGTCCGAGAGCTTGGGCATCAGCTCCTTGCTGATTACCTTTCCGTTGTTATCTATGACCTGCAGCATCTTGTCTTCTGCAGGGTCAAACTGGTCGAACATATTGTGTTTTGTTTAACGTTTCTGAAATAAAAGACAAACAAACACAACATTTGTTCAGCCAGAAGTCAGTTCAGAGCGGACCGGCTATAGTCGAGGCTCCATATTACCGGCCCTCCGTCGCTGTTTTCAAGGGTTATCTTTCTTACCTGCTTTGTCTTTGTCCCTGAAACAATTCTGCCTCCGGTTATGGTAATTTCCGGTGTTTTGTATCCGTCAGGTTCAAAAATGAGGAGCGTATACGGGTCGTTTGCCACCGGCTGACTTTTACCGGTCAGAATTCCGTTTTCCCAGCCAACATCTGAGAGGTCAGTGGCTCCGCAGCTGATGTGCCTTGAGGTGGCAAGCACCTGCGGATTCTGTTGAACCGGCCTGATGCAGAAGAGCTGGCAGTTGTAATCCGGGTTGATCCGGCCAAAAACAACCTCATTGGTTACAATTCCCAGGAAAGTGTCAGACCAGAACTCATAGAGCAGGTATTCTTTGCCTTTTTCCAGGCCAAGTTCAGCCAGGCTGATGCTCTCTTCCTTCTCACCGAGCCTGCCAAGAACGCACCATCTCTCCCATGGCATATTCAGTTCGAGCATGAACAGGTCGAAGGGTGAAGTGCGGCTGCCGTCGCTCTCCCGTTCTCCCGAGCCGCTCATCTCGGTGGTTGTGCGGTCAAGGAAAGCCGACCGTGAGGGATCGAGGTCAAACACCTGTCCCGGGAGTGTAAAGAGCACCGGCAGTGACTTGCGGGCCGGGTCGATGAGGCCTGTGCGGTATACTTCCGGCTTGTCGGTAACCATGAACAGTGATCCGGTCAGCGAGGTGGCCATGCAGGAGCGCCAGGCCTCCTGCGGTGTCAGCTCAATATGGTCCGGGTCATTTCGCCACACCACGTTATTGAATGAGTTGTACTGTGCAAGTGCGGTGTACCCGTACCCGTCATTGCCTATGCGGCATCCGTCGGCCAGCCCGACCACACCGGGAAGCACTCCCCAGCATGCCAGCAGGAAGTTGTTGCGCCCGGTTTCTTCGCGCACCCTGCCTACCACATTCCTGAACGCTTTTTCGCGCTCAGCGTAACCGCCGCTGAAGAAGCTGCTGTGGCTGTTGTACCCCTCGAAGAGCAGATGACGGAGGGCATCGAGCTTGAAGTAGCTCCACCCATCATTTCTGAACCGGCTGTAGACAGGCGTAATGACTGAATCAAGCATCTCATCATCAAGGCCATTGAGTATGTAGCCAATCCATCTGCCGGAAGCGGGGGTGCCGTCTGCGTTCCTTACAAACCAGTCAGGGTGGGAGTAAGCCCAGGCTGAGTCGTGCACTGCCACGTTGGTCCAGATGCCTGGCCTGAATCCTTTGGAGCTGATGTATGTTGCAAGGTCGCCGAGTCCTGACGGGAATTTATCATTGGGGTTGATCCAGGCTTCCGGTGTACCACCATACTGCTGGTAGCCGTCGTCAATCTGAATGTATTCAAGTCCGTACGGCTTCATGGTTTCAGCGAGCACATCAGTGGCTTCCATGACATTCTTCTGATTGATTCCGGTCTTATATGCAAACCAGGAGCACCAGCCTGCAACAGGTTCTTTCCATACCTGGTAATTCCAGGGTTCATAATAGTCCAGTCCCCTGTGCTTCTGGTAGTAACGGGGCCTGAACCTGAAGGTGACCTCGTTGCCCTTCATGCTCAGGGCATAGGTAATAGCTGTACTGTCAGCAGTTTCAGGTTCTATTTTAAGTGATGATGAGGTATATGACTGGTCAGCTGACAGCAGCCAGTCGGACTGACGGTCATAAACGGCTCTGTTCAGCAGGCTGTGGCTGATTCCGTATGTATGCCTGACTACCTGGGTTCCCTCGATGCGTCGGTCAGCCTCGCAGGTGAATGACTCCTTTCCCGCGAGGATACGTCCTGTGATATTCATTGCCGATCCGTTTAGTGAAGAGATTGTAATGACGCAGGAGACTTTACAGTCACGCTCCTCATCAAGCTCCTTAACAGTGTATTCAGCCTGAGGCAGGTCAATTTCGAGCGTCAGTATGGCCGCACCGTTATAGAGCAGGCTGATGTTGTTTTCTTCCCGGATCAGTCTGGCCGGTTCGTTTGGAGGAGTTGTATCATCTGCCGGCGAGGTGCACATTGCCAGTGCGGCAGTCAGAATGATGGCGGAGAAAGGTAGAATATGGTTCATGACAGGTTCCCTGAGATTTCCAAAAATAAGCAAAAACGGACTGTTTCAGCCTTTTTCCCGGGCCAACGTGAAAGAGGTAATGTGAAGAAATGTTAACGGAAGCCGGTATTAATAAGGATAAGTTTTAAATTAGCTGAATATTATGCAATCAGTTAACCCAATTTCCAAAATCATGAAGAACTTGTTGAGAGCAGCTTTGATCTTATTGGTTGTCACTGCGGTCTCCTGCCAGAAGAAGGCAGCTGACGAACTATCACTCCCGTTCGAAAAATACGAGCTGGGAAATGGTCTGGATGTAATTCTGCACCAGGATCATTCAGATCCCATTGTGTCGGTGGCAATTTACTATCATGTAGGTTCCAACCGTGAGGTTCCGGGCCGTACCGGTTTTGCACACCTGTTTGAGCATATGATGTTCCAGCAGAGTGAAAATGTTCCGGAAGATCAGTATTTCAGGCTCATTCAGACAGCCGGCGGGACACTGAACGGATCAACCAACCAAGACCGTACCAACTATTATGAAACCGTGCCCAAAAATGCTCTGGAAATGGTACTCTGGATGGAGTCTGACCGCATGGGATACCTGACAAACACCATTACACAGCAGGCTTTTGCCATTCAGCAGAACGTGGTTCAGAATGAAAAACGCCAGAACTATGACAACAGGCCGTACGGTCATTCGTCGACGGTAATGGCGAAAGCGTTGTTCCCTGAAGGCCATCCCTACAGCTGGACAACCATCGGTGAGATGAAGGATCTTTTCAACGCCACGGTGGACGATGTGAAGGAGTTTCACGGGCGTTTTTACATACCGAACAATGCAACCCTTTCGATTGCAGGCGATTTTGATCCCGCTGAAGTTAAGGCATTGGTTCAGAAGTATTTCGGTGAGATTCCGGCAGGAGCCGATGTTGAGAAGATGTCTCCCATGCCCGTAACCCTTGCTGAGACGAAAAAACTATATCATGAAGACAACTTCGCCAATACTGCACAGTACACGATGGCTTTCCCCACAGTTGAGATGTACAATCCCGACGCCTATGCACTGACCATTCTGAGTGATATCCTTGCCGGTGGCAAGAAGTCGCCGATGTACAATGTTCTCGTTAAAGAGAAGAAGCTTACCTCAGGGGTGGGTGCCTATAACTCGGCCCAGTTGCTTGCCGGCACCTTCCGTGTATCTGTCAACGCCAATCCCGGTGTTTCTCTCACTGATATAGAGAACGCCATCTTTGAATCCTTTGCACGGTTTGAAGCCGAGGGGTTCACCGAGAAGGACCTGGAGAAGGTTAAGGCAGGACAGGAGACCCGTTTTTATAACATGATAAGCAGCATTGACGGCAAATCGAAGCAGCTTGCCGAGTACAACATGTATGCCGGTGACCCCGGTTATTACAGGCAGGATATGGAGGCCCTGAAGGCTGTCACCATTGGTGATGTGAAGAAGGTTTATGAAAAATATATCAAGGGGAAGAATTTCGTTGCCACCAGTTTTGTTCCGAAGGGGAAGGTTGACCTTGCATCGGCCGGATCGGTTAATGCAGGCATTGAGGAGGAGAACATACTGACTGCCACAGAGGTAAAGGTGGAAGCCGGTGCTGCCGAAGAGATTAAGAAAACCCCGACATCCTTTGACCGTTCGGTTCAGCCGCCGCTTGGCCCTGATGTATCTGTCACAGTTCCGACGGTATGGAAGTCATCACTGGCGAACGGCATGAAGCTTTACGGCATACAGCACACGGAAGTACCTCTTGTACAGTACGATATTGTCATCGAGGGAGGTCATATGCTTGATGATATAAGTGCGCCTGGCGTTGCCAGCATGCTGGCAACCATGCTCAATGAAGGTACCCGGAACAAAACCCCTGAGGAGCTTGAGGAAGAGATAGACCTCCTTGGAGCCAGCATACGGGTCGGAGCAGGCAGTGAGGATATTACCGTGAGCGTAAATACCCTCGCCCGCAATTTTGAAAAGACCCTTGCCATTGTTGAGGAGATGCTGCTACAGCCCAGGTGGGACTCAGCTGCCTTTGAACTGGCCAAAACCCGCACCCTCAACAGCCTCAGGAGGAACTCTATAGATCCCACATATCTGGGTTCCAGGGCGCTCAACAATCTGATCCTGGGTGAGAGTAACATTTACGCCACCGATGTGTCCGGCACTCCCGTGAGTGTACAGGCGATGACCATGGATCAGCTCAAGGCATTCTATGAGAAGAATTTTTCTCCCTCAATTTCGCGCTTCCTGGTTGTGGGTGCCGTTGACCAGCCAAGGGTGGAGAAAGCGCTTGCCTCGCTGAACACCAACTGGGCTGCCAAAGAGGTTCAGATGCCTGAAGTTATGCCTGCACAGAAACCTGAAAAGTCAGGCATCTGGTTCGTGAACATACCTGATGCAAAACAGTCCAATATTTTCATCGGGGCGCCTGCAATACCAAGGGGTCATCCTGACTACTACCCGGCATATGTTGCCAACTACAAGCTGGGAGGTTCCTTCAACGGCTACGTCAACCTGGTCCTCAGGGAGGAGAAGGGTTACACATACGGAGCCAGAACCAACCTCAGTGCGATGAAGAATTATGGTTATTTCAATGCCAGCTCTGCAGTAAGATCAACTGCAACCCTTGAATCGGTGGAGATTTTCAGGGACCTGATGGCGCGTTACCGCGAAGGTGTTTCACAGGAAGATGTTGACTTCACGAAGAATGCCCTTCTCAAGGGGAATGCACTCAGGTTTGAGACCCAGAGGGCACTGCTCGGGATGATCAGCACTATGAGCGAATACGGGCTTCCTGATGACTACATCGCACAGGAGGAAAACTACGTCAGGGAACTTACCGTGGAGAAGGTAAACGAAATGGTAAACAAGTATATCGATCCGATGAAGATGTACTATGTTGTTGCCGGAGACGCAGCAACACAGCTTAAGGAATTGAATAAACTGGGCTTCGGAGAGCCTGTACTGGTTAAATTTTAAAAGAGATGAAAAGAACTGTATCATTTTTCATGATTGCCTCGATGTTGCTGATGGCAGCGTGCAGTGGCAAGGAAAAAACCAAGCTGAGTGTTCCCTACGAGAAATACAAGCTTGACAACGGGCTGACTGTCATCCTCAATGAGGATAAGTCTGATCCGATGGCATCACTGGTCATACTGTACCACGTCGGTTCTGCCAGGGAGGTTCCCGGCAAGACCGGGTTTGCCCACCTGTTTGAACATATGATGTTCCAGCGTTCAGAGAATGTAAATGAAGATGAGTTCTTCAAATACATTGAAGGAGCCGGCGGCGACCTCAATGGCGGCACCAGCTTTGACCAGACAATCTATTTCGAGGTAGTCCCGAAGAACGCCCTGGAACTGGCCATGTGGCTGGAGTCTGACAGGATGGGTTTCCTTCGCAACACAGTGACACCGCAGTCTTTTGCGCTGCAGCAGAATGTGGTGCAGAACGAGAAGCGCCAGGGTGTTGACAACAGGCCCTACGGCCATACTGATGCCGTTATCCTGAAAAATCTCTACCCCCAGGGACACCCCTACAGCTGGGATGTGATCGGTGAAATGGAAGACCTGGCAAATGCGACTGTAGATGACGTGAAGGAGTTTCACAAGAAGTTCTACATACCCAATAACGCAACTCTTGTTGTTTCAGGCGATTATGAGCTTGAAGAGGTCAAGGCGTTGATTGAGAAGTATTTCGGCGAGATCCCCGCAGGGGAGGAGCTGAAGGATCCGGAGCCGATGACGGTTACACTGTCAGAGACGAAGAAGCTTTATCATGAGGACGGCTTCGCGAGAGCGCCGCAGTACACGTTGGTTTACCCGGTGGCTCAGCAGTTCACGAACGACGCATACGCACTCGATGTTCTTGCCCAGTTGCTTGGCGTAGGCAAGAATTCTCCGTTGTACAAGGTGCTTGTAAAGGAGAAGAAGCTTACCTCCAACGTTTCGGCCTACAACATGTCACAGGAAATTGCAGGTCAGCTGCAGATAAGTGTGACTGCAAACCCGTCGACAAGCCTGAATGATGTCGAAAAGGCAATTTTTGAAGCATTCGGAAGGTTCGAGACTGAAAAATTCACCGAGAGGGACCTTGAAAGGATCAAGGCCGGCATTGAAAGGAACTTCTATCTTCAGATGAGCAGCGTGATGTACAAGGGATTCATGATGGCAGTGTACAACGAGTTTGCCGGCTCACCCGATTTCATGCTGGAGGAGCTTGAGATGATGAAAAATGTCTCGATGGATGATGTCTGGGATGTCTACAACAGGTACATCAAAGGCAAGAACTATGTGGCTACAAGCTTTGTCCCCCGGGGACAGGCTGACCTGGTTGCAGAAGGTTCGGTAAATGCAGGCATCATTGAGGAGGACATCACCAAGGCGACCCAGATGGAAGTTGTGGCAGGCGGAGAAGAGGTAATCGAAAAGACGCCGAGCAGCTTTGACCGCTCAGTGGCACCTGTTCCGGGCCCTGACCCGTCAATCACTCTTCCGGAGATCTGGAAATCAGAAGCTTCGAACGGGATGAAGCTCTACGGTATCGGGCAGCATGAACTGCCTCTGGTTGTCTATTCCATAGTCATTGAAGGTGGTCATTTGCTTGATGATCCGGCAAAACCGGGTGTGGCCCGCTTCACCGCATCAATGCTGAATGAGGGCACCAAAAACCGGACTCCCGAGCAGCTTGAGGAGGAGATACAGCTTCTTGGCGCTATAATCAATATTGGTTGCAGTGATGAGAGGATAACCGTTTCTGTCAACACCCTGGCCCGCAACTTTGAAAAGACGCTGGCACTGGTTCAGGAAATGCTGCTTGAACCCCGCTGGGATGAAGAGCAGTTCTCGCTGAATAAGACACGCACAGTGAACAATCTCAAGCGGAACCTGGCTGACCCCAACTATGTAGCAGGTGCTGCATATGACAAGCTTGTCCTCGGGGCAGACAATATCCTTTCTGTTGACCTGAGCGGGACCGTCGAGAGCGTGGAGGCTATTACCATGGATGATCTTAAGTTATTCTATAATAAGAACATATCTCCGTCTGTTGCCAATTTCATCATTGTGGGTGACATAGATCAGGCAAGAGTTGAGAAGGCTCTTGCAGGACTGAGCGAGGGGTGGGCCCCGAAAGAGGTGGTGATACCCGCTCTTTCTTTCCCGCCTGCACCGGAGAAGTCAGCAATTTACTTTGTCAATATCCCGGATGCCAAGCAGTCGGTAATCAATATCGGAAATCTCTCCATTCCCAGGACGCACCCTGACTATTATAAGGCAGTGGTGGCCAATCACATGCTTGGTGGTGGCGCCAGTGCGAAGCTGTTCATGGTGCTCAGGGAGGAGAAGGGGTTCACCTACGGAGCCTACTCCAATTTCATGGGGCAGAAGTCTTACGGTGCGTTCCAGGCATATGCATCGGTCCGCTCGGATGCCACACTGGAGTCTGTGGAACTCTTCCGTGACATCATGGCTGAATACAGGGCCGGAGTCCCGCAGGAGATTGTTGATTTCACCAAAGGCTCATTGCTCAAGGCCAATGCGCTCAGGTTTGAAACGATTGACGCCAAGCTTGGCATGCTGAATACAATGACCTTCTTCGGTTTGCCGGCTGATTACATCAGGCAGGAGGAAGATTATCTGAGGGGCCTGACCGTTGAGCAGGTCAATGAGACAGTGCAGAAGTATATTGACCCGATGAGGATGTACTACGTGGTTGCCGGTGACGCCAAAACCCAGATGCAGGGGTTGAAAAAGGCTGGCTTCGGTGACCCGGTGCCAGTGAATTAATCTGATTGCATGTTATAGTTACAGAGTTCCCGGTTTGCATTATTGCAAGCCAGGGACTCTGTAATGTTTTTTGCCGGTATTTGCGAGCAGTTCAGGTGTGTGGTGATCACCTGAGCCTGATATTTTTCTGAAGTCTTATATCTGTGGCCGATGCCCCCACAAGCAGGTTTATCTTACACAGATCATTATTCCAGGTCTGTTTTGTTTCGTTCCAGTACATCAGGCTCTTTACCGGGACTGAAAGTTTTACTGTTTTGGCCTCGCCCGGGGCAAGGGTTACCCTTTCAAATGCCTTGAGTTCCTTCTCAGGCCACTCCACTGAAGGATCTATGCGGTGCACGTAGACCTGCACAACTTCATCCGCCAGCATTCTGCCGGTGCTCTTCAGTTTGAATGTTACTGTAATTACATCGGCTGCTCCATACGTTTTTTTATCGCTCTTCAGTTTTGAGTATTCGAAACGGGAATAGGTAAGACCGTGACCAAAGGGGTACATTACGGGAATTTTCTTCGTATCAAACCAGCGGTAGCCCACGAGTGATTCTTCAGAATAATACGCTATGTCAGGGTCCTTCTTCAGGTCCTTTGCCTGTTCCTTCCGGTGCTGTCCGGTTGTGTCGCCGTCTGAAACCAGGCTGGCAAAAACATCTGTGTTCCGGCTGTTCCGGGGATAGTTGCCGAGGACGAATGCCGGGGAATCTTCAAGCTTTACCGGTATTGTGAACGGCATCCGCCCCGAAGGAGAAATCTCTCCAAGGAGCACATCGGATAATGCATTTCCCCCTTCGGATCCGTTGAACCAGGAGATCAGTAATGCCCTGGATAGAGGGTTAACTGCATTCAGATCATTCGGGGCGCCACTGGTCAGCACTGTGATGATATTCGGGTTCACTTCAGCAATGAGGGTGATCAGCCTGTCCTGTCCTGAGGGAAGGAATATATCCTTCCTGTCTTCTCCTTCGGTCTCCACAGCGCGGTTATTACCGCCAATAAACAGGACCAGGTCTGCTCCGGAGGCAACCTTAACAGCCTCATCCGAGAGTTTTTGTGCTGTCAGTTCTTTTGCCCTGGCTTCCTTCTCAAGCTCTTCCGGTGTCCGTTTCCGGAACCTGTCGGCCCAGTTGTACTGAACCGGTTCATACCCTTTTACATAGATGATCTCAGCCCTGTCTCCAATCTTCTTCTTCAGTCCCTCCAGCGGGGTCACTTCATAAAGAGCCTTGACACCTGCCCCAAGACCACCTGTTGCCATCTTCTGTGTGGCGTTTGCACCGATAACTGCTATCACCGGTTTGTCAGCGAGCTTAAGCGGAAGCACACCATCATTTTTCAGCAGGACGATTGATTTGCTGGCCACTTCATAGGCAACCATCTGCTGTGCCGGCTGGGAAGTGATTTTCTTGTTTGCTTCGTCCTCAGGAACAGGCCTGATAGCCAGTCTTACACGCAGGATCTCACGGACGCGCCTGTCAATTATCTCTTCGGATACAATACCCGCCCGGACTGAATCGAGCAAGGCCTGGCCCAGAAATTTTTTATCAGGCATTTCGACATTAAGACCGTTTTTGATTGAATGCACTGTGCTGTGAGTTCCGCCCCAGTCGGAAATTACCATTCCGGCAAAGCCCCATTCGTCGCGCAGGATCTTATTGAGGAGCATGTCATTTTCAGCGCACCACCAGCCGCCGACCTTGTTGTATGCAGCCATCACCCCGAATGCATCAGCCTCCTCAACAGCGGCTCTGAACGGAGGGAGGTAGATCTCGCGCATTGCCCGTTCTCCTATTATCACGTTTACCGTTCCGCGATTGTTTTCCTGGTTGTTCAGGGCGTAGTGCTTCAGGCAGACGGCGACTCCGTTGTCCTGGACGCCTTTAGTGTACCCGACTGACAGCCGGGAACTCAGGAAGGGGTCTTCGCTGAGGTATTCATATGTTCTTCCGCCGGTAGGTATTCTCTGGATATTGATTGCAGGTCCGAGCAGCATATCCTTTCCACGCAGACGTGCCTCCTTCGCCATTGCTGATCCGTAGGCGTACGCCAGTTCCGGGCTCCAGGTCGCGGCCAGGGCTGATCCTGTCGGGAAGAAGGTGGCTTTGTCGTTGACCCAGCCTAGAGGCGTCCAGCCGTCAGGCTGCATCTCCTCCCTTATACCGAACGGACCGTCAGCATATTTCATATCTGCAATTCCGAGCCGTTCCACCCCAGCTGACACGAACATGTGCTTTGCATGCAGCATGTTTATTTTTTCTTCGAGGGTCATCCGGCTGATTATGCCATCTATTTGTGTGTCATGTTGAAGCAGGGCTGATTTGCGGACCTGTCCGGCGGCGTTGGCTGCCAGCAGTAAAGTGACGATTGCACAGATCATGATTCTGGTATGTTTCATGAGGTTTTTGGGTGTTTGATCATTCATTAAGCCCGGGAATTTTAAAAGGCAGCCGTAAATATAATTTACATATCCTATATTTGCACAACCATATGAAAGATCATTGTCCGGCAGGTTTCAGGACAATAAGACCTGAGACCTTCAGACCTCAGACCTTGCGACTTTCAGACCTTCCATTGCCCGGATGGTGGAATGGTAGACACGCTGGACTTAAAATCCAGTGGGCAGTAATGCCTGTGCGGGTTCAAGTCCCGCTCCGGGTACCCAGAGGCACAAGAGGTCAGAAATGGCCTCTTGTTTCATTTTATAGCACTCTGAGAACCTCACCTGATGAGGGTAAAAGAAAAATAACCTTTCAATAGTTCAGGGTTGCAACTTATATGAATTCTAAGGAAACTTAGTCCTTCAGGCATCCTATTGGAACTACCAGTACACCATCTGGGCGCCTGTATGCCACCTGGCCACCTGTTAATACCATAAGAAAAGATGGCTGGTTCATCTTATCGGCATCAACCTTATGACTGAGTTTAATCAGATTGGCTGCAGCTTCTTCAATCTGTTTATTTCCCAGTTTAACCTCAACGGGAGCCCACCGACCATCGTTGAGCTTAATGATCAGATCCGATTCAAGTTCTGATTTATCCCGATAGTGAAAAACACCTCCATCGATAGCCTGAGAATATACTCTTAAATCGCGTGTGCACAATGATTCAAACAAGAAGCCAAATGTTTCGAAATCACGCAGGATCCCTGTTGCATTCGTGCGCAAGGCTGCTGTTGCTATTGAGGGATCAACAAATTGGCGTTTGTTTGCAGTTCGTATCGCAGTCCGGGAACGCAATGAAGGTTGCCAGGCGGGAACATCTTCAACAACAAACAGTCGCCGAAGTGCATTGAGATATGAACTCAATGTTTTATCTGTAATTGAAGCATCGTTAACCTGCATATCATCCATTATTGTTTTGTATGTTGCCAGAGTAGAAATATTGCGTGCTAATGATTGCAGCAATAAGCGCACTCTTTCAGGATCCCTTTCAACACCGTCAACACGATGAACGTCTGAATTAATAATGGAATCAACATAGTTCATCGCTATTCGGGATGACTGACTTCCCGATATTACGGCTGCCGGCCATCCTCCCCTGCATATGGCATGTGCTATCTGCTCGATGGTCAGGTTGTTTTTTGCAGCAATATCTTTATTTCCGTCGAAAAGATCCTTTAGGGATACTTTGCCATCAGATTCAGAAGACTCGTACAGGCTCATGGGTCGCATAAGCATCCGTGCAATTCTGCCAGTACCCGAGTGAATCGTTTCATTGTCACCTGGCGTTGCTGAGCCGGTAAGAATAAATTGGCCCATAAGTGCTCGTTTATCAACAGCGAAACGTACCGCATCCCAAATAACGGGAGCCATTTGCCATTCATCAAGAAGCAGAGGAGTTTCACCCTCCAGCAAAAGCGAGGGCTTGGTATCTGCCATTGCCAGGTAACCCGGTCCTTCATCAGGATCTTGCAGATAAACGGCACTTTTGGCTACTTGTAATGATGATTGTGTTTTACCGCACCATTTTGCACCTTCCACAAGAACTGCCCCAGAAGATTCAAGCAAGATTCCAAGTAGCTTGTCACTAATGCGAGATATGTAATTAGAGGTCTTCATTTATTTAATACATACATCCACAAAGATATTGATATTAAATTAATTTGTTTGTTTATTCCGTATTAAGGCGTTATTTTATTCCGTGTTATGGTAATATACTATTCCGTACTATGGCATTATTTTGTTCCGTGTTATGGCGGCTTGTTGGTTCAGTGAAAGCAGGGGTGCAAAAGCCGGTGCCCCTGACCACCTGGCGCCGGATTAGATTGACTCAATGACGTCGGAAGTCATCCTTGATAAATAAACAAATACTAAAATGTTATAATGACCGGTTTAATGTGTTCAAGGCTTATGGCTTTTACATTTACCAGTAATATCATAAATTTAAGTTGTGGTTCTGAATGTGATCAACGAGAATGAAACGAAGGAAATTGTCACGGATATTGTATTCCAGACACAGGTACAAAGCATGAAAAAAATCCATAATAATCATGAAATGAAAAAATCAATCTTCCTCCTTTGGGTACTGGTAACAACAACCCTGGTGACAGGTTTTCCCCAGACAGCGAATATTCCGGCAGGCGCAAAGCCGGCACCTACAAACATAAGGCCGGCTGATTGCCCATGCATTTTCAGTGATCTCCGTGTTTTTTTCAGGGTTTCAGCTCCTGATGCCGTTAAGGTGCAGGTTGATATCGGAAAGTTATATGACATGAAGAAGGATGATAATGGGGTATGGAGCGTGACAACTGATTCCCAGGATCCGGGTTTTCATTATTATTCGCTTATTATTGACGGAGTGAGGGTATCAGACCCTGCAAGCGAGTCTTTTTACGGAACCGGCCGGATGTCGAGCGCCATTGATATTCCTGAGGAAGGCGTTGATTTTTATACAATTAAAGATGTTCCGCATGGAGATATGAGAAACCATATCTATTTTTCAAAGACCACGGGAACGTGGAGAAGCCTGAACATATATACTCCTCCGGGTTACGATAAAGCAGTTACTGAATCATACCCGGTACTTTACATACAGCACGGCGGCGGAGAAGATGAAAGAGGATGGGCCATTCAGGGTAAAACAGCCATAATTATGGATAATCTTATTGCCGAAGGTAAAGCTGCGCCCATGCTGGTGGTAATCCCCAACGGTAATGTTTCAAGGCCCGGAATGAGTGGCGGAGGTTATAATGACGAGGCTATGTCACTCTTCAGGGAGGAGCTTTTAGAAAATGTGATACCCTTTATTGAAAGCAATTACAGGGTTAAGCCCGGGGCAGCAAACAGAGCCCTTTCCGGTTTATCGATGGGAGGAGGCCAGGCATTCTATACCGGTCTTGGGAATCCGGATACGTTTGCACATGTGGGGATCTTCAGCACAGGACTTTTCGGAGGGATAGGAAGACAACCAGGAGCAGCAGAGTTTAATCCCGAAGCAATAATCCCGGGAATATTAACAGATCCGGGCACATTCAATAATAAACTTAAGGTATTGTATATCTCCGTCGGAGAGCAGGATCCAAGAATAGAGGCTACAAAAAAACTTATTCAAACCTTTAATGAAAAAGGATTGAAAGTCGAATTTGCATCATTTCCGGGTGGACACGAATGGCAGGTATGGAGAAAATCCCTTCATGATTTTGCGCAGAGGATATTCAGGTAGATGGTCAGCCTTTAGAAATTATACGCGGTTACCGGTTCACACAAAATCTTTCGACGATACTTATGCACTAAGCAATTTTACTAAAAATTTCACTTTAAATTTGCATTTCATAACTTACATTTTGTAACTTACAATATGTTATATATATATTTGTACAAATCTTAACAAAATGAATTCAGGAAAATTACAGAATCCGTTTCCGGTTACAACCTATCAGGGTCCGGATTATTTCTGTGACCGTGAGCAGGAAACATTAAAGCTGCTCAATAATATCAGTGCCGGCATGTCAACAGTCCTGATTTCAATAAGAAGAATCGGAAAAACAGGTCTTCTTCAGCATATGCTTAAGAGACTGCCTCATGGATTCAGAGGGATATACCTGGATATTCTGGAGACTGAAAGCATTCATCACTTTCTGAATCACCTTGGTACAGCATTGCTTCTTGCTGAGTCTGAAGAGACAGGACCGGGCAGAAAGATCTGGAACTTTATAAAATCCCTGAGGCCGGTCATCACATTTGAAACACTGACAGGAGCTCCCCGGGCGTCATTTGACTTCAGGCCAGGGCAAGCCGAACAGAGCATAGATTCCATCCTGTCTTTTCTTGATAGTCAGTCTTTCAGGACAGTAATTGCAATTGATGAGTTTCAACAGATAACTTACTACCCCGAAAAAAATACCGATGCATGGTTAAGAACCAGGATGCAGCAAATGAAGAATACAGTTTTCATTTTCTCCGGCAGCCAGCAGCATATCATGTCCGATCTTTTTGCATCTCCAAAAAGGCCATTCTTCAGAAGCACATCAATAATGAGGCTTGAAAAGCTCGACTTCATTGTCTACAGGGATTTTATCACAGACCAGTTTAAACGTTACGGCAAGGAGATCAGCAATGAAATTGCAGAGGATATCCTGCATTGGGGCGACAGGCATACCTATTATATCCAGATTGTATGCAACCGGGTTTTTACGGCTGCTTCGAAGAGTGTAACCTCAAACCTTTGGAAACAACAGGTTTATGAGTTGTTAAAGGAACAGGAAATAGTGTTCTTCGGATACCGGAATTTACTTACCCGGAACCAATGGCAACTTTTAAAAGCTATCGCCCGGGAAGGGAAAGTCTTTAAACCTACATCCAGGGAATTTCTCTCACGTTATGGATTATTGAATTCAGCTTCTGTATTGCGATCCCTTCAGTCCTTAATGAAATATGAACTGGTATTCAGTGATTTTGATTCCGAGGGTACACCGTATTACAGCATTTACGATATCTTATTCCAGAAATGGTGTCTCATGAACAAATATTAGACTTTCAGGAGATGAATAATATTCACTTATGAGAAAGAAAATTTATGTGTCCCTATGTTTGAAAAATTATTTACCTTAAGGGGATCAAAAGTGTCTGTTTAAATCTTAAAGAAAATGTTGAATGTAACTTCCAGGTCAGATTGTACATTTGATGTGAATAAAAAATTATTCCTTACATATTTAGTTGAAAATGGAGGTCCTGAACTACATGAATATGAGGAATTTAACTTTATTGTCAAAACACTGGATGCGGAGAATCTGCATGAGTTCAGGGAAGTAATAAACCCAATACTTAACATCAATTCTCTGATTGGCCGGAGTTATGTTAAACCATTTGGGTATCCTGGAGATTTTTATTTAATCGATCATATTTATTCCAACCATGTTAATGGAGATAAAAAATATCGTAAATGGGATATTTATTATCAGCATCAGGAGGGAACCATAGCTGTGAGGAACCGCAAAGATTATTTCATAAATCAATGCATGAATCTTGCTCATAAAAAAAATGGTGAAAAAAGGGTCCTGATACTTGGCTCAGGTCCCGCAACAGATGTAAATGAATTTCTAAACATGTACACAGAAAACGATATCAGTTTTGACCTGGTGGATTATGACCAGAATGCCATCGATTATTCGTCAGCCAAGAACAAAAAGTTTGAAAAACTGATTTCCTATAACAAAGTCAATGTTTTAAGGTTTGAGCCTTCCAGGAGGTATGACCTTATCTGGAGCGCCGGATTATTTGATTATTTCAGGGAGAAACACTTTGTTTACCTGTTAAGGAAATACATCAATTACGTAGCAGACGGAGGTGAACTCATAATAGGCAATTTCAGCACTGAAAATCCATCCCAAATCCTTATGGAGGTAGTATCTGAATGGTATCTTAACTACAGAAGCAGGGAGGATCTGCTGAATCTTGCGGGAGATGCAGGTCTCCTTAACAGGAATGTATTTGTTGATGCCGAAGCCCTTGGTGTAAATCTTTTCCTTAATATTCAGTGACACTTTAGAGAGCTTTGTTTTCTGTGTCAGAACCTCTGCATTTTGAACACACATAAAGCCTCAGATTCAGTTTTCCCATAATTTTTAAAAGCAATAGATAAAATCTGTTGCCCATTTCTGACGTTTATTAATAAATCGACAGTCAGAAGGGATGAATATTTTCAAAAATACGCTGAATAATTTATTGGGATTGAGCCGGGAAAGCTCGGAATCAATGACTTTTAACAAGCTAACACTTTCATTTACAGGATATTCATCTAATCTCGAATCTGAATTCCTCAATGACTACTACGTCAAGGCTTTGAACCCATTCAGGTTTTCACTGATCCTGGCGATTTTCTTTTATGGTGCGTTTGCACTTCTTGATTCCGCCACGGTGCCGGAACTGAAAGCAGAATTCTGGTTTATCAGGTTCGCGGTGGTTTTACCGGTTTTGTTATCAGTATTTGCTTTCACATATTTCAAATCTTTCAGGAAATATATGCAATTGTCGATTACCGGTGTCATGTTCATTACCGGATTCGGAATCATAGCAATGATAATTCTTGGTGCCAGGGTATCAAACTATTCATATTATGCCGGCCTTATACTGATCTTTATTTTCGGATATACATTTGCAAAAGCCCGGTTTATTTATGCATCGTTAGCGGGGTGGCTCATTGTTATTGCTTACGAGATATCAGCCATCTGGATCTCAAAAACACCTATCACAACACTGATCAATAACAACTTCTTCTTTATCAGTTCAAATATTATCGGGATGCTCGCAGGGTATACCCTTGAACTATCCGCTCGCAGGGATTTTTATATGAGAAAACTCCTTGAACTGGAACAGGACAAGGTCAAAGCAGTCAACAGTACCCTGGAAAAAAGAGTGATTGAAAGGACGCGACAGCTGACAAATACCAATGTAAAACTGAAGAAAGAGATAGAGATTCGCGTAAGATCCGAAAAGCAGAGAAGCGAACTTGAAACTCAGCTTTTTCAACTCAAGAAAATTGAGACTATCGGAACGCTTGCAGGGGGTATCGCGCATGACTTCAATAATATACTGACACCTATTCTGGGTTACACCGATATGGCTTTGGAAGAAATTCCTGAGGACAGCAACCTGCGGTTCGATCTGGAACAGATAAATAATGCAGCTGCAAGAGGCAGGGACCTGGTCCAGCAAATCCTGACATTCAGCCGGGAAGTGAACGTGGAGAAGAAGCCTGTTAAAATAGACCAGATAGTGGTTGAAGTAATAAACCTTATCAAGGCATCACTCCCCCGTGCAATTGAGATAAGGAAGAGCATTGATTCGGGTATAGGGATAATTCTTGCAGATCCGGTTCATATACACCAGATTATCATGAATTTATGTACAAATGCCATCCATGCGATGAAAATCAGGGGAGGCATCCTTGACATAAAGGTAGATAGTGTACTGGTAGATCATAAAACAACAGAGAAAATCAACAATCTCAAGGTTGGGATTTATGTGAGAATCAGACTGTCAGATACAGGTCATGGAATGGACAGAAGAACAAAGGACAGGATTTTTGAACCATTCTTTACCAGTAAGGAAGTGGGTTCAGGAACAGGACTGGGTCTTTCTGTTGTGCATGGTATAGTCAGCAATTATAATGGGGCAATAACTGTAGAAAGCACTCCGGGAAAAGGTACCTCTTTCACTGTTTTTCTTCCATACAACATTACAGATCCCGTAAATGAAATCAAATCTTCGGATCAGCTTCCAAGGGGAGCCGAACACATTCTGTTTGTCGACGATGAGCTGGATATTACTTTTGTGGGTAAAAAGATGCTTGAAAATCTTGGATATAAAGTCACCACCAGGACCAATAGCAGTGAAGCATTTGAGGAGTTTAAAAGAAATCCCGGGAAATATTCATTACTCGTAACTGATCAGACAATGCCCAAAATGCTGGGAACCGAACTTGCCGAAAAAATGAGAAAAATAAATCCCGACCTGAAAGTCATAATAATAACCGGATACATTGACAAGTTATCTGAAGAGAAAAAGTCAAAAACCGGTTCTTATGAACTTGTCCTGAAACCTATCAAACTGAGCGAGTTCAGCAGGGTTATCAGAAAAGTCCTGGATGAAAACTAATCAACTTTAACTATGGCGAAAATTTTAATAATCGACGATGATCCTTCGATACTGACAATGCTTAAGAGGATGCTTGAAAAAGCCGGATACGAAGTTGATATTGCATGTAACGGCAGTGAAGGTTTGAAAAAAATTGAAAACTTTCCCCCGGATCTTCTGGTGACTGATATTGTGATGCCTGAAAAAGAAGGTCTTGAACTGATATCCTACCTGAGAGAAAAGAATCCGGGATTAAAGATCGTAGCAATTTCAGGTGGCGGAAGATTTCATTATGAAGGATATCTCACCAGTGCAAAACTTCTGGGGGCTGATCTGACATTTCAGAAGCCGTTAGTTCATAAAGAATTTGTACAGGCTGTAACTGACCTTATTAATACTGAAAAGTAGCGGCTTTTTCCACCAACCATATACAGGTTCAGAGTATTTATCTGCTTTCATTGATGTAAAAAGGTCTTCTGGAAGGGGAGTGCATAAATTCCCGGTTAACCAGATGCAACTTTTATCCGGTGGGGGTACCCGGAGGCACCAGAGTTCAAAATCATCAGCCTTCCGGATTCCGGCATCAGGACATTGTAAATGCAGGTAAGAAAAAACCTCATTTACTTTGACCAGTTATAAATATCTGTATTTTTATATTCCAATCACCTGGAAGACATCTTTAAATACAGATTAAAATCTTATCGTAAGCCTTATACATTCGATTCAATGCCAGAAAAGAAAGGAGCCATTGTACCTAAACCCAATGCATTTTTATACTATACTGTTTGTTTTTTTGCGGGTTTATATTTCCGATGGGTCCTGGGGCTCCGGGTTGATAACTCTGCCATAAAGGGGATCAAACCACCTTTTTTTGTTATTGCCGGGCACACCAGCTGGCTCGACTTTTATACCGTTACCATCGCGCTTTTCCCAGGCAGGATGAATTACATTGCAGCCTACAATTTATTTCGCGATCCTGTTCTGAAATTCCTGTTGGGATTAATGGGTGTTATTTCCAAAAATCAATTTACCAGGGATAATCAGGCAATACTCAAAATGAAATATGCTATCAGCGCCGGCCGTATTGTTGCCATTTTCCCCCATGGGTGCCTGTCCAATGAAGGTCGCCCGGGGGGATTTGCCGCTCCCAGCATAGCAAAGCTAATAACGACATTTAAAATACCCGTTGTTGCTGTAAAGATTAACGGTGGTTATCTGACTCGCCCCCGATGGACAAAACGAACCCGAAGGGGACGTATCGAGGCCACTGTCACCAGGTTGTTTACAAGTGAAGAGCTGGGTACCCTTTCCACAGATGTTGTTTACCGCAGACTGATTGGCGCCATCGATTTTGATGACTACCGATGGCAGAGAAACCATAACGTTACGTTCAGAGGGAGCCATCTTGCCGAAGGCGCCGAACTTGTACTGTATAAATGCCCCAAATGCAATGCAGAGTTCGGTTTACGCTCCAAGGGGAACAGGCTCTTTTGTCTTGGCTGTGGCAATGAAGCAGTTATGAACAATAAGCTGTTCTTTGAACCCGGCAGGAGTGACAGCAGCGTCTTTGATGGTTTTGATAACTGGTATGACTTCCAGCAGGAGAGCCTTTTAGCCGAAATTCATGCTACGGACTTCAGATTAACCGCTGCCACGTCGCTCCAGTGGAATGAGCCGGGTAAGTATGGATATCAGCATATGGGACACGGAACCCTGAGCTTAACCCGGGAATCGTTAATCTATGAGGGGAATGTCTTTGAAAAAACAGAAACTCTCTTTTTTGACATGAAAGATGTTCTTATGGTGCCCTTTGCCGCCGGTGAGTATTTCGAGATTGCCAACGGATCTGACCTCCGCCGCTTTGTGCTGGATGATGTCAGGATGATGATGAAATGGGTGTTGGCCATCCGGCTTATCCGGGATGAATACTACGAAAAGAAAACCGTATCATGAAAAACAGAAAAGAGCTCCTCAGCAGGATAGCCTATGCCTCCGGTGATATTTACGGTGGCGGATCCTTTATCATAGTTGGTCTGCTGTTTCTTGTGTACCTGACAAATGTTGAGGGATTCTCCGGAACCAGCGCCGGCATAATTGTTTTTATCGGGAAAGCCTGGGATGCCATTACAGATCCTTTTATGGGGCAACTGTCAGACAGAACCAGGTCCCGTTTCGGTCGCCGCCGCATTTATTTCCTTCTGGGCAGCCTTCCTGTGTTCTTCTCATGGGTAATGCTTTGGTACAGCTTTGGCATCACGGGCAGTACGGCCAAGTTCCTGTACTATACCCTGGCTTATATCTTCTTCTCCACAGCATTCACCATCGTGATGGTTCCCTACAATGCGATTCTGTCAGATATGGTAAGGGACTATAACAGGCGCAGTGCATTTACCGGCATGCGACTTGGTTTTTCTGCTGCGGCTGCCATTATTTGTGCAACTGTCCCGGCGCTTATCACAGGAGCCTTTACAGACCCCCATAAGGCTTATCTTGTAATGGGGCTTGCCTTTGGAACACTGTTCGCCATTTGCTGGCTTTCGGTATTCGTTGGTACCTGGGAGAATCAGATGAAGCCTGTTCCTGCGGTTAGCCTTAAGGATTGGCTTAGCGTAATCAAAAACCGTTCCTTCCGTATTTATGTAACCGTATTCATTCTCTGCCAGATGGCTATTGATACCGTTATGACACTGGCAGTTTATTTCCTTACGGTATCTTTGCAAAAAGAGGAACTTTTTGTCGTGATCATGGGATCCATCCTTGCCACCCAGCTCATTTTCATCGGCATATTTTCTCATTTGGCTCAAAAAACTGACAAAACCACTCCGGCATACATCTCAGCCGCAGTGTGGATAGCTGCCAGTTTTGCCATCATATTCTTTTCCAGTGCCACACCGGCTTTTATTGTAATCTCAACCTGTGCACTGATCGGCGTGGGAAGCGCAGGGCTTAATCTTTTCTCGTGGTCTGCCCTTCCTGACATAGCCGATGTGGATGAACTTATCACCGGACGTCGCAGGGAAGGGCTCTATGCAGGGGTATCGACTTTCCTGCGTAAACTCTCCGGAGGTGTGGTAGTTGGTGTTCTGGGTATTGCCCTGGATGTGATCGGTTACAGCAAGGAGGCTCTTGGTACAGGAAATATCTCACCTGCGACAGATTGGGGTATACGTGTTCTGTTCTGCGTATTACCCTTCACCTTCCTGATTTTCGCCCTGCTATTCCTTCGTATGTATAAGCTGGGCAGACTAGAGTTCAATATTATGAGTAATATTCTAAATCGCTACCGGGCGGGGGAGACTGACATATCCATCGAGGGTGAGGAACTCAGGATTTGCCGGCAACTTACCGGCCTGAAGGATGGCCGGTTCTATGGAACTGATCGTGCTCCGGACCCGCATATACTGATAAAGAGCCTGTAAATGAACCCGGTTTATAACACTTTGTCGTTCAGAAATTTAAAAAAATAGTTCAAAAATGAAGAAAGTCATCTCAGTTTCAAAAAGGCTTCAGGCAATTCTATTGTTCGTCTCTTTGTTTCTGTTTCCTGTTAAGGGATCCTGCGGAGACCCTGTTCAGTCAGGGCCCGACACTTTGCCAGCCGGAAAAACATGGCGTACTGCAGGCAATCCATACCTGCCTTTATGGGAACATCTGCCCGATGGTGAGCCTCGTGTTTTTGAAGATCCTGACAATCCCGGGAAATACCGTATTTATATCATCGGGTCACACGATGTCAGGTTCAGGAGTTATTGCGGACCTGACATCAGAGCCTGGTCAGCCCCGGTGGAGGACCTGTCAGCCTGGCGTGATGAGGGCCCCATTTTCACGTACCCCATAGATAATCAGTGGGATGTAATGTACGCTCCTGACCTGGTTGAGGTGAAGAGGAGAGATGGTACACGGGAATACTATCTGTACCCCCACAGCCGTGGCCGGAACCGGGAGGCAATGATTGCCAAAGGAAGCCGTCCCGACGGTCCATTTACCCCTGTAAATATGACCGAGGACGGAATGAAAACCCTCCCAGGCAGTATTATGGGATTCGATCCGGCAGTATTTATTGAATACGTAAATGATCCGAAAGACGCCGATTATGAGACAGGCTTCAGAGCTTACGGATTCTGGGGTTTCCAGAGGTCCTCAGCAGGTCAGCTGGATCAGAATACAATGTATTCGCTCAGGCCCGGGACCCAGGCAATTGGCTATTTTATTCCTGCCAGCGCCAGGTACGGGGTCATAAGGGATCCGGAAGGTACAGTATACCCCAACGTCTACCAGGGTGAAGATCTTGGCTCGTTCAACTTCTTCGAGGCCGCCTCTATCAGGAAGATTGGCAACAAATACGTTTGGGTGTACAGTGGTTATTCAGGCCCTGACTACGGACTTAGCAGCACAAACTCCGCTTTGCGCTACGCCTACGGCGACTCTCCCCTGGGCCCGTGGAAGAGCGGCGGTGTTCTCGTAGACTCACGTGCTGTGGTGCCGACGAAGGACGGAACCTTACTGATGACAAGTTATTCGGGACACAATACCCACGGAAGCATTGAGCTTATAAACGATCAGTGGTATGTGTTCTATCACAGGGCGCCCAGAGGTTACGGATTTGCTCGTCAGCCGATGGTGGCCCCGGTAACCGTGAAATGGGATGAAAATCCGGTGGCAGAAGGAGGAAAGGTCACAATCAGAGCATATGACCCGTACTCAAAGGATAATATGTGGACTGCAAAAGACAGCCAGGGAAATGAATATACAGGCGCCGAAGTAACTTCGGAAGGCTTCCATATTTACGGCCTCGATCCTTACAAATACTACTCTGCAGGATATGCATGTTTCCTTTCCAATACTGAAACCCAGCAGGATTCATGGGATATCTGGGATAACGATATGCCAATTGGAAATGTGGAGAACGGGCACATCATAGGCTACAAGTACTTCGGATTCGGAGGTCTTGCCAAGGATACGAAGGGGTTGAGAGCCTTCAAGGGGACAAAGCCCGGAAATAAGACTGCAATCAACCTGTTCCTGACACCAAGAACAAAAAGCGCTTTTAAAATCAATGTTTGGCTCGACGGTCCATGGGACAACAGCACCTGGAACGGGAAGAAGATCGGTGAGATAACCGTACCTGCGAATTCTGCACAGGAGGTAACAAAATGTACAGCAGATGTTTCAGCGTATGTTGATAAACTGGGCGGAAAGCATGCTGTCTACCTTGTTGCAGAAGGTCCTGATCAGGGTGCTCTTTTCGATTTATCAGGACTGGGATTCAGCTCCAGGAAAAACAAAATCGAACGTCCGGTCACACCTGTGGTAAGCATCAGGTTCAACGGAGCTGAGATTGATCTGCCGGCCACCCCGGTCAGATCAACTGAGGCCAACGGGATTACCGGTTATGATCTTTACGAAGCTAAATATCAGATTCCGGCAGGAACAACCGGCCTTCCCTCAGTGTCTGCGTCTGCAACTGATCCGGAGGTCAAAGTGGCAGTAACACAGGCTGATTCGAATACCGGCGCTGCAGTTGTGCGGTTTGATTACAGAGGTATAATCAAAACATACAGGGTCGTGTTTGAGCCAGCCCCGGCAGGGGATGCTGACAGGCAGGACAATGCTCCTGTGAGGTTCACCACTGAGCAGGATCACAGGAATATGATGGATCAGCTTGGGATTAAAAGTCTTCGCCCGGGACCCAGCGGTAATGAATCAGCTCCCAACCATGCCAACTATGATGAGTCAAAGGCAACACCATATCCTAACCTGCCGGATCTTCTCGAATTGAAAAACGGCAAAAAGGTTACAACCCCCGAAATCTGGTGGGAGCAAAGGCGTCCTGAAATAAAGGAAGACCTGGAGAAGGAAGTTTATGGCCGCCTGCCGGAAAAGATTCCCGCAGTTAAATGGAATGTGGATATTTCGGAGAGAGAGTTTGTCGGTTTTATCCCGGTAATTGCAAAGAAGCTTACAGGGCATGTTGATAATTCTGAATATCCCCTGATAGATGTAAAAATATCGATGGTTCTTGTTACACCGGCAAATGCCACAGGACCGGTACCTGTACTCATGATGTTCGGGAGGGCCAGTCTGCCTGCTCCCGCACAACCGGATCCTGATGAGCTGGAAGTGATAAACAATGCTTTCAGGAGGATGCTTTCAGCAAGAGATCCAGAGGTGAAAGCAATATTTGACAAATATCCTGCATATAATCCAATTACGCGGGCCACCGGAGCTTCTCCTTTCGGAGGAATGGGTACTCAGCCCAATGCTGACCCTCCTTCAACACAGCAGCTTCTGATGGCAGGCTGGGGTTACGTGATGATTGATCCCGCCTCTATTCAGGCAGACAATGGTGCCGGTTTGACTAATGGTATTATCGGGCTTGTAAACAAGGGTCAGCCCCGTAAACCAGATGACTGGGGTTCACTCAGGGCCTGGGCGTGGGGAGCAGCACGCGGTCTTGATTATCTTGAAACCGATCCTGCTGTCGATGCAAAACATGTTGGCATTGAGGGTGTCTCACGTTATGGCAAAGCAGCGCTTGTCACACTTGCTTTTGAAGACCGGTTTGCTTTGGCATTGGTTGGTTCGTCGGGTAAAGGCGGAGCTACTCTTCACCGGCGCAATTTCGGCGAAGCTGTCGAGAGCCTTACCGGAAGCGGTGAGTATCACTGGATGGCCGGGAATTATTTGAAATATGGCGCTGCCGAATCAGCTTCGGGAGCCGGAAACGCAGGCCAGCTGTCTGTAGATTCTCATAGTCTGATTGCCATGTGTGCACCCCGGCTTACTTTCATCAGCTATGGAATACCCGAAATGGGCGATGCAAAATGGCTTGACCAGAAGGGAAGCTATATGGCAACCGTGGCTGCCGGAACAGTGTTTAAGCTCCTGGGGGCAAAAGATTTAGGTGTTTCAAATGATTACAAAAAAGAAGTAATGCCTCCCGTTAATAAAGGCTTGCTGAATGGAGAGCTTGCCTGGCGACAGCATGATGGAGGACATACCGATGCCCCTAATATGAAATACTTCATTGAATGGGCCAATAAGAAAATCAATTACTATCCGGGAGCACAGGGAACAAGATAGAAACCATAAAGACTCCCTCTTGTGCCGGAGCTTTAATTCATGCCCGGAGTAATAAACCGATAGTTACCGCTCAGGTGCATCAGGCTGAAGAGATAGAGCAGGCCGTCATAATAGGGGTCAAAATAGCCATCCTCATAGGGTTCGAGCTTTGCGTTCCATAGTTCATCCACAAATTTCCAGCTTTTTGCCTGGGTTCCCATAAGCGCCGTGCTTCCTGCTGTTGCAACCAGGCCAATTGAGTGGCGGAGTTTCTGGACTTTCCCGGCAGGAAGTACCCACTGAGGCAGAGTACCGTCAAGATTGAACTGATCTTCAAAGGTGTCTATGCCTCTGCAATACAGGAAATTCTGAATCCTTTTTGCATAGTCTTTCTGCCATTCCTTATCCCTGGCAAACCAGGAGTAATCCATTGCAATATTCATCGGCACCCTCCAGGAATCAAAACGGAAAGCACTTTCCATGCGTCCCTGTTTTCTTGGAACTCCGCTGAATTCTGTCAGGTCGGCATTCAATCCTGTAGGAGAGTTACAGGCTCTGTGAAGAAATGCACGTGATGTATCGGCACAATCCCTGTAGAATTGTTCATGATCATCATTTGCATATTCTGCCCATACCTCCCAGAATGCCGGAAGATGATAGGAGGGATCGGTATAGCCATATCCGAATCTGTCAGGAACGAAGTTAATCTGCTTATGCTCCACATTGATGATATTCATGACGCCGCCTGTTCCGTCTTTACTCCACATTGCATCAAGTATTCTTCTGGCTTCCCTGTAATAATCAATTCCGGTGTCGTTCCCCCAGCGATTGGATGCAAATAACAGGGCTGTAACAAAATAAAATTCCCCGTCCGATGCTGATCCTGCCGCGTTTTTCGCACCGGTCTCCGGCTTCAGGTTCCATGCAAAATAAGCCTCCCGGGGGCCCTCCTGATGTTGCATGTATTCCTTTGCATATCTCCAGATACGGTCAAAGACACCTTTCTTGTTCAGCTGAACAGCTACCATCAGGCCGTATGAGAGTCCTTCGCTTCTTATATCGTGGTTCTTCATATCGGTGACATAAGCCATTGAATCACCTACCTCGAAATAAACCTTATCCGGTCCTTCAAAAACATCATAATAGGCTTTGGCCAGTTTTGCATCTATGTCAGCCTGCCTGTAACCTGCTTCCCTGAACACATTGCGGTACTTGCCTGTATACCTGGAACCTTTTTTCCAGGGCTTCATGACACCACGTTTGTCTTTCACATCTTTAAGGCAGTCATCCTGCGAGGGTGTTCCCTGGCTGAAACCTAAACCCAGTAACGCAAATGAGAGTACAGCCAAACATAGAATTTTCTTCATCCGTGTAAGAATTATAATTGATAAGAGGATAAAAATAAGCATTCTGGTTTATCAATCCAGACAGGGGCAACTATTGTACAGCATCTGAATGCTTTTTTGATGGATTTATTTCCTCTGCAGGAAATCACCATGCACTCTTTTATGTTAAATTTGGACGACACGTTAAATTCAGACTAAAACAAGCTATTCGGAAATGAACTATTTATCAATTATTGTATCAGTTTTCCTTCTGATCTTCAGCAATCAGCAAATTGGAGCAACAGACCCTGTCAAAAAGGAACTTCTCGGTCCGCATGATGGTTCGGAAGTATATCTGTATACTCTTACGAACAAATCAGGTAATGTTTTGAAACTCACGAATTTTGGTGCAAGAATCGTTGGTGTTGAAGTTCCTGACAAAGACGGGAAAACAGATAACGTTGTTCTTGGTTCCTATGACCTTGAATCAATATTAAGAGGTTCTTTTGGCGGAGCAACAGTAGGAAGATTCGCCAACAGGATAGCCAACGGAAAATTCACCCTTGACGGTGTGGAATATAATCTGCCGATAAACAACAGACCGAATACCCTGCACGGAGGAGCTAAAGGCTGGTACGCGAAGGTCTGGAATGCCGAACTGATAAATAAAAAGAACAAGCCAGGCGTAAGATTTACTTACATGAGTCCTGATATGGAAGAAGGATTTCCCGGAACAATCAATATGGAAGTACTCTTCACCTGGACCAACAAGAACGAGGTAATCATTGAGTACACAGCAACAACAGACAAGAAGAGTGTTATTAATATTACTAATCATGCATATTTTAATCTGCATGGTGCAGGGAGCGGGAATATTTTTGATCACGAAATGACTCTTAAGGCATCAGCATATACTCCGTTGAATGCAACGCAGATACCCACCGGGGAGATACGTCCTGTCAAAGGAACCCCGTTTGACTTTACCACCCCGCAGACTTTCGGATCAAGAATTGGTGATACTTATGAAGGTTCTGTGTTTTCAGGCTATGATCATAATTATGTCCTCGACAATAAGGAAAAAGTCGATGCCGTGGTTTATGATCCTGTCAGCGGCCGGGTGCTGGAAATGATTACCGATCAGCCGGCAATGCAGCTCTATACCGGCAACGGACTTATGTATAAGAACCCGCCTGAAACAGGGGGCAGGCAGTTCAGGCCCAGGTCAGGTTTTTGCCTTGAAAGCCAGCATTATCCGGACAGCCCCAATCAGCATGCGTTTCCTTCCACAGTTATTAGCCCCGGAGAAAAGTTCAAATCGACAACCATTTACAGGTTCTCCGTAAAGAAATAAGGCAGAATATGGCCTGATTTCAGCAGACCATTTTCCGCCTTACTCGGAATGGGGTTTAATATCCTGAGTGTTTCTTTAAGCCAGGGTTATCAGTGAGCTCGGAAATTCCATTTGGAATTGTCGCTGTTCATATCAAACTCTGCAAGCGTAGGGGTACTGTCTCCGATAGAAATCAGCGCCAGCTTCTTGTCTGAATTTGGAACTACCCTGGGCATTATTCTGTACGTTCCATCAGTTAACTGATCAATCCGCCACAACTGTTCCGGAGCTCCGGTAAATTCCGGTACGGTTATCACCTCGGCATCAGCTGTTGCTGCTAATGCCCGTTCTGTTCCTGCTATTACTATTTTGTAGTATGGACCTCCCAAATATCCGCTTGAATCGGGAGCAGGAGTTATCGTCCATTTCTGGTGCGGGCGGGTCATGTAATCTCCTATTCTTACGCCAATGTTTCCGGTTGGCCAGGTATCGATCACATCTGCCAGTTCCTGTGATGGAACCGGTTTGACAGGTTCATTGGCATTACGTCCGAAGCCGCGCATTCCGCCAGCCATTCTTACAAAATCAACCACCAGTTCCAGGGAATATCCTCTTCTTTCAGATTCAATCTCATATGTTCCTTCCCTGAGGTTTTCTCCTGCAACCGGCCATCCGTTCTTCCACAGTAACGGAAGGATGCCCAATGTGCTGCGGCCGTTCAGATCCAGGTCTGCTTCATAATGACAGGACATCTTTTCAACCCCGTCTTCAACAATGAAACGTCCGAAATGTCCCGGACCCATAACCCTGTTCCTGGCAGCCAATACCATCTTGCCGCCACCTGTCAGCATGTCTCTTCCCATATTGTCGAGGTATGGCCCTGTTACATTTCTGGAACGGCCAACGACTATATTGTAAGTTGAGTTTGCCCCATCGCAGCAGGTTCCGTGCGTCGCCAGGAGATAATACCATCCGTCGCGGTACTCCAGGTCAGCGGCTTCGCAATCAATTGCAATGTTAATTGCTTCATTCCCTTCGACACGTTTTCCTGTTTTGGGATCAAGCTCCACCAGGCGGATATACCCGAAGTAGGTTCCGTAACAGCACCATAAGCGGCCATCAGTCGGATCCAGAAGGAACCCGGGATCGATTGCATCGCAATCTTCGATACCATCACTAAAAGCAACACGAGTTTCATCCTTAAACCCAAAATCAGGAGATTCCGGGTCAAGAGTTTTTGTCCACATCACATAGACTTCACTTGCATGGCCTCCGGTGCCTCTGGCGTATGAGATGTAGTAACGATCTCCAATTTTAACAGCATCAGGTGCAACCCCTCCGCCAGGCCTGACAGCACCACTGTTCCATGTCCAGCCGTCTTCGGATATCAGTCCGCCTCCACCGGTGCCAAATGTGTAATACTTGCCATCACATTCCATTATTGTTGATGGATCATGGATAAACGGTTTCCCTATCTGTGCTGCCACCGTTCCGGTCAGGATAACTGACAACAGGGCGGTTATTCCAGATATTTTAATTCCTGATTTCATAATTCAATTTTATTCAACCGAGATTTTGAAATACTGACGTACTGTACTTATTTGTAACTGATTGTGATATCTCTTACCGGTTCTCCTTTTTCATCAAGGAAGCGAACACAGAAATCACTCATCCCGGGGCCATTGATTACTGCTCCCCTGATAATGTTCTTCCCTTTTTTAAGTGTCAGACGGGGTGAGACACAATCATCCATTACCATTCGCCTGTCTCCCGAAAGAATAACTGCCTCCTCTCCGTTCAGCCACCACATTGATGCCGAATTTGAACCTACAGCCATCCTGACATTTTGCATTTCCCGTGGACTATTGACCACGGTTACCGCCCAGAACAGAACTCCGTAAGTCTGTTTGTGCAACCCATAGGCGAAACGAAACAGTTTAACATTGAAGTTTGTGCTCTCCAACGCATGCCAGGTTAACATGTGCTCTCCGACTTTAACTTTTTCTCCTTTTTTTGGAAGAACAGTAAACTGGCCAGGAAAATACTCGGTTGTAAATGCCTCTCTTATATAACTGTCAGTAAAAACAGTATTGCTGCGATTGGGTTTGTCAATTGGTTCCAGGAGTAACCAGCGTTGAATAAAACCCTGGGCATCCGGCGTCTTTTTTGATTTCTTGGCCTGAATAAAGTAAGGTGCAATGCTTCTTACCGTATCGCGTTTGGTTGGATCGTCCATTTGGCGGCCGGTTGGAAAGTTCTGCGCCTGTAATCCCAGTCCTGTAAAAATTACAGCGATAATCGCCAAAAACAATGTTTTATGTTTTGCGTTCATAACTAATTTCTCCGATGTAATTGTTGTTATTTAAGATACTCGCAAACAATGGTATTAAGAAATCATAGAATACAATTAATGCGCTCTGAAATTCCATTTGGAGTTGTCACTGCTCATATCAAACTCTGCAAGGGTAGGCGTACTGTCTCCGATAGAAATCAGCGCCAGCTTCTTGTCTGAATTTGGTACTACCCTGGGCATTATTCTGTATGTTCCGTCAGTTAACTGATCAATCCGCCACAACTGTTCCGGAGCTCCGGTAAATTCCGGTACGGTTATCACCTCGGCATCAGCTGTTGCTGCTAATGCCCGTTCTGTTCCTGCTATTACTATTTTGTAGTATGGAGCTCCCAAATATCCGCTTGAATCGGGAGCTGCTGTTATTGTCCATTTCTGGTGCGGGCGGGTCATGTAATCTCCTATTCTTACGCCAATGTTTCCGGTTGGCCAGGTATCGATCACATCTGCCAGTTCCTGTGATGGAACCGGTTTTATCGGTTCATTGGCATTACGCCCGAAGCCGCGCATCCCGCCAGCCATTCTTACAAAATCAACCACCAGTTCCAGGGCATATCCTCTTCTTTCAGATTCAATTTCATAGGTTCCTTCCTTGATGTTTTCTCCGGCAACAGGCCATCCGTTCTTCCACAGCAACGGACGGATGCCCAATGTGCTGCGGCCGCTCTGATCCAGGTCTGCTTCAAAATGACAGGACATCTTTTCAACCCCGTCTTCAAGAATCACGCGTCCGAAATGTCCCGGGCCCATAACTCTTCCGCCGGCAGCCAATACCATTTTGCCGCCACCTGTCAGCATGTCTCGTCCCATATTGTCGAGGTATGGCCCTGTTACATTTCTGGACCGTCCGACGACAATATTATATGTAGAGTTTGCGCCATCGCAGCAGGTTCCGTGTGTGCCAAGAAGATAATACCATCCATCGCGATACTCCAGGTCTGTGGCTTCACAGTCAATGGCAATATCAATGGCTTTATTCCCTTCCATGCGTTTTCCTGTCTTTGGATCGAGTTCTATGAGGCGAATGAACCCGAAGTAGGTTCCGTAACAACACCATAAACGGCCATCAGTCGGATCCAGAAGGAGTCCCGGGTCGATGGCATCATTATCTTCGATACCGTCGGACTGGGCAACCAGGATGGCCTCTGTGTATTTAAAATCCGGAGATTGCGGGTCGAGTGTCTTATTCCACATGGTAAGTATTCTTCCGTTATGTCCGCCTCCAAGGCCTCCGCCTGTGGCACCATAGACTACAAGATAACGATCACCGATTTTCATGGCATCCGGTGCGGCACCTCCGCCGGGTCTTACTGCCCCACCGTTCCATGTCCAGCCATCTTCAGATATTAATCCGCCTCCACCGGTGCCAAATGTGTAGTACTTTCCTTCACATTCCATGATCGTTGATGGATCATGTATAAATGGTTTCCCGATTTGTGCTGCCACTGTTCCGGTTAAAATAAATGATAACAGGGCTGTAATGCCCGATATTTTAATTCTTGATTTCATAATTCTATTATATATATAATTGAGATCTTAAAATATTGACTGACTGTGTTTATTCACAACTGATTGTGATATCTTTAATAGGCTCTCCTTTTTCATCCAGAAAGCGAACACAGAAATCACTCATTCCGGGACCATTGATTACTGCTCCCCTGATTATATTCTTCCCTTTGTTAAGTGTCAGCCTGGGTGAGACACAATCATCCATTACCATTCGCCTGTCTCCCGAAAGTATAACTGCCTCCTCGCCATTCAGCCACCACATTGATGCCGAATTTGAACCTACCGCCATTCTGACATTTTTCATTTCCTGCGGACTATTGACTACGGTTACCGCCCAGAACAGGACTCCGTAAACCTGTTTGTTTAACCCATAGGCGAAACGAAATAGTTTCACATTGAACTTCTTGCTCTCCAGTGCATGCCATGTCAACTCCTGTTCTCCGACTTTTACTTTTTCTCCGTCTTTGGGAAGAGCAGTAAACTGGTTTGGAAAATACACGGTTGTAAATGCTTCTCTAATATAGCTGTCTGTAAATACAGTATTACTGCGGTTGGGTTTGTCTATTGGCTCTAACAGTAACCAACGTTGAATAAATCCCTGAGAATCCGGTGTCTTTTTTGATTTTGTGGCCGGAATAAAGTATGCTGCGATGCTCCGTACAGTATCGCGTTTTGTGGGATCGTCCATCTGACGTCCGGATGGAACGGTTTGCGCATGTAATCCTAATCCTGTGAAAATTACAGCGACAACCGCCAATGACAGTGTTTTAAGTTTGTTGTTCATCGTTTCTTTTAAAATGGTTACGATTGTGATTCTGGAAAAAATAGTCATTTCTTGTGCTAAACTACATTATATTTTTAGCCACAGATTACGTTGACTGAAAATGAAAAGGAATTGATTGATAACTGTAAGAAAAAAATCCATTGGGGGTTAATTGACCTGAACGAAATGGAACAGGAAGTAAAATTGATGGCTACTTTTATCCATGTAAATTTTTAATATCCGTTTTTAAATATGCCTGATACTATGAAAGTGAAATTTTATGCAATTGCAGCATTCATTCTATGTTCAGATATGGCTGCGCCTGCACAGCAGTCCTTTCTGGACGGAGAAGCAGTTTTCAAAAATGATGAAGTTGTTTTCCATCAGATTGACGAGCATACCTGGGTAGGAACCGGGAATCTGGTGTACAACGAAAGTCTGTATCTCGTGGAAGGAACCGAGAAAGCTGTTCTGATCGATGCAGGTACAAGAATTAAGGATTTGGACAAGATTGTGGCTACTATTACAAAAAAACCAATTATGCTGGTTGCCACACATGTGCACAATGATCACACGGGCTCGGCAGTTGATCGCTTCCCTGAGATATACATCAATCCTGGCGATAAGGATTATATTCCACAGGTTATGCCTCGTTATAAAGGGAACATCAAATTCCTGACTGACGGTGAAGAGATTGATTTAGGGGGAAGGAAACTGGAAGTAGTTTTTACACCAGGTCATACCCCTGGCTCTACCACATTTATTGATAAAAATGCCGCTTATGGTTTCAGTGGTGATTCATTTGGTTCAGGAAACCTGCTTTTAAGCATGGATTTCTCAACTCTCATTGCAACCTGCGAGAGAATGAGTACAATTATGGAGAACTATGGGATTAAATTTCTGTTTCCCGGTCACTATTATGGCAACAATGCTGAAACAAAGCAGCGGGTTGATGATATGATAACTTTAAGTAAAGATGTTATTTCAGGGAAAGTAAAAGGTGAGAAAAAATCGAATGGCATGATGGGACTTAATCTTGTCATTACTGACTACGGGGTTAATATCAACTATAGTGAGAAAAGCATAAAATAAAAGAAATTATGAAGAGACTCTTTTCCCTGGTCATTGCAGCATTGATTTTTGCAGAATCATCTGCTGTCAGTCAGGGCTCTTATGTAGAAAATATAGTAATTACCAAAGCCGACATTGAAAGGGCGGGTACCTCAATCCCGGCTTCAGCCATCGGAGAACCTGTCGGTTCGGTCAGGCTTTATGTACCGCGCTGGGTTGAATCCACCGATGCCACTCCTGCATACGCTGTTATTGAGGGTTCGATTTTACCGGCAGATCCTAATGGCTGGCCCATTAATTTTCGCGTTCTTCTTCCGGCAAGCTGGTCTCGCCGTGCCATACAAATGGGTGGCGGTGGACTGAATGGATCGATCACAGTCAGGGAAGGCAAAAATCCGCAGATCAACAAGGGATTTGTGTTGTATGGCAGCGACTCGGGCCACCAGGGAGGAATGGGTGGTGGAGGCAAAGCCCTGGCCTCAGGTCCGTCAGGAGCCGGGCCAGATGACTGGGCACTCAATGAAGAGGCGATCCGCAATCTTGGGTATATGCAGATGAAGAAGACTCACGATGCCGCAATGGTCATAATTGAAAGAATTTATAATAAGCGGCCCCTCTTCAACTATTATGTCGGAGGTTCTCAGGGCGGGCGAGAAGGACTTGCAGTTGCACAAAGATACCCTGCTGATTATGACGGCATTATCTCTGATGTCCCGATAGTCAGCTTTTCAACTCTTATGCTTGCTCCTGAACTGATCAGAATAAAGGAAAAATCATTGGCAAGCTGGGTGACGCCTGCTAAAACCAATGCAATCAGGGCTGAGTTTCTGAGACAATGTGACAAACTTGACGGATTGTCTGACGGTATAATCAACAACTACATGGCATCCCGGGCTCATTTTGACGTAACAGACGGTATCGGGACTGTTGATCCATGGGCAGGGTTGCGCGGGCCGGACGGAAAGGATCCGAACCCTGAAGATAATTCTGTATCGGCCAGGCTCTCTGATGAACAGATCAAAACTCTTGAATTCGTATATAGCCGGTTAAAGTTCCCGGCTCCTCTCGCAAATGGAGTCAAGTCATTCGGTATGTGGCTTCCGACTATCGATCCGGAATCGTTTGGAACGATTGCTCCTTCCCGGTATAAGGGGCAGGAAGGTGCGTCTGATAACGCCCAGGTACATTCATCCCTGGGAGTCCTTGGAGTAACCGGATTCCTGATGCAGAATCTGTCGGCTAATCCATTGGACTACACTGAGGATAAAGCCATGATCAAGCGCCGGAAACAGATTTCCGGATGGCTCGACGCAACAAATCCTGATCTGAATGCATTTTACAAACACGGAGGAAAGATAATTCTTACGATCGGCACGCAGGATTTTATCGCCTCTTCGGGTGCGCAGCTCGATTACTATCAGTCTCTGACAGAAAAAATGGGGCAGAAAAAGCTTGACAGGTTCGCCCGGTTATATGTTGTCCCGCAGGGAGGTCATGGATTATCAGGCCGAAGTTATAAGGTTAACGGGGATGGAGATACAATAACAGTAAAAAACATTCCGGCACCAAGCTCCAATGATAAATTGGATTTGTTAATATCATGGGTCGAAGCAGGTACCGCACCGGCGAGGACACTTGTTATCAACACCGAGGGACGTATAGTTGCAAAGCCGGAAGGTAAAGGATATATCCTTTGCTCATATCCGAACTATCCGAAATATACGGGAGGAGATCCGGATCAGGCAAGTTCGTATGTCAGTTCATCGGAATAAGTCAATTTGAATGCTGACAGTACCTGGTCTGATAATTAGATGTTGTCGACCGGTTGAAACTTTTAACTTCCTGAGGCTCCGTACAATCGTCGTTGCAGGATCAGTTGTCTGCAATATTGTCATCGTATTGTCATGAACAAACAGTAAGAAACATTATTACCGGCGGTGATGCAATCCCTCTTGTGACCGGCAATAATGAATGGACAGCCCTGACGACACCCGGATACTGCTGGTTCAATAACGATGAAACCACATATAAGAATCCTTACGGTGCCCTGTATAACTGGTTTGCAGTAAATAATGGCAATCTCTGCCCTGTTGGCTGGCATGTGCCGACTCATCCCGAATGGACCAGGTTGACTGATTTTCTCGGAGGCATATATGTTGCAGGAGCTGAACTCAAGGAAGAAGGACTTGGGCACTGGCTAAGCCCCAACACCGGTGCCACAAACCGGACACTGTTTACCGCCATTGGAGGAGGCGCACGTAACTTTAACGGGGCCTTTATGCAATTTGGAGTATATGGCAATTGGTGGACATCCAGTCTGGATGTCCCCGGTTGGGCCTGGTACCGGTATATTGCTTTTAACGATATCTATGTTGGTGTGAATCATTACAATCAACCGGCAGGAATGTCTGTCAGGTGCGTGAAAAATTAAAGTACATTTGATGAGGAGGGATTCATAAAGCCGGTTACAATTACGGTTGAAGGCGTACCCTCGCGAAAAGCCAGGTGAAGACAGAATGAATCAGGCAACGAAATAACTGCCAATTCAGTCGCAGGATATATCGACGATATCGTATTTTATCTCTTCCTTTTCGCGCTGAAGCGCCACTCTTTCCCCTGTTTTCTTGTTCAACAGCGCCTTTGCGAGCGGTGAGATGAATGAGATTTTTCCTTTAGAGATATCTGACTCGTCTACTCCGACTATCTGAAAAGTCTGTAATTTTCCGGTGGCTACTGCTTTGATGGTCACTGTTGCGCCAAAGGTAACCCCATCCTGTGGCTGGTCTTTTGGATCAACAATCCTTGCCTCGGCAATTCTGCTGTTGAGCAGCTGAAGCCTGGCATTAACATAATTCACTGCAATCCGTCGTTCATTCTCGTGTGCGATGTTCAGCTCATCTCTTTCGCGTATCAGTGTCTCCTTCTCTGCCAGCAGCTGTTCCATCCCGGTACGGGTGACGAAGTTAGTAACTCCCTCCGGCAGGTATGCTCTCTTTGGCACCATTGGAAGCTCTTCCTGATCACCATCTTTGACAAATCCTCTGCTCATTTCCGGTATTCGACGCCTCTAAATTAGAGATTTACCGAAAGAATCCAATGGTTCAGGGATGTTTTCGGGTCACCCCGATTGCATTGGTTGCTTCTTAATTGGTTTGTTCCAGGACTTTGTCAAGAGTGTTGACAATCTCCGGAACCGCCATCATGTTTTTCATGTTGATTCCGGAGAAGTAATAAATCATGCCGGTCTTTTTTTCTACGGAATACAGTGCATCGGTGAATATGCTTCCCGAGAAGCCGTTCATTTCATAGTATTGTGACCCATTGGTTTCGATCATCAGCCAGCAGAGGCTCTTGTCAATCAGCCTGAATGAACGCGATGTCATGTTCGGAATATTCTGGGGACTCAGCATCAGATCAATTGTCGAGGGTTTCAGCAGCTGAACATCGCCATGCCTGCCATTATTCATAATCATGATCAGGAACCGGGAAAAATCATCCATGGTGGTTCTCACCATTCCTGCGGGATAGCCCGGCTCACCAAAATGGTAAGTTTTTCGGTAAACGGGGACTATATCATCCGGTGAGAAGCTGTAGCTGAATATCACCCTGCTGGTGTCGAGGTCGCGGAGGTGCCAGCCGGTGTCATGCAAACCGAGTGGGTTGAAGATATTCTCCCGGCAGAATTCTGCAAAATCCATCCCTGAGATTCTCTGGACAAGGTAACCCAGCAGCGAGTATCCTATATTTGAGTAGCTGTATGCTGTTCCCGGTTCGGTGTTTTTGAAATACTCTTCAGAATAGTATTGGCCACCGGGGATAAGCAGTTGTGTGATATATTCCTCGAGGGTCATATTTGAATCGCCCCTTGAGCTTTTTGGTCTGCCTACCTTTGACGGTACAATCTGCCCGGTTGATGTCACCTCAGCCAGGCCCGAGAGATGATTCAGCAGCATCCTGAAGGTGATTTCCTTATCAGGGAAGTAGGGGTTTCTGAATTTGAACTGCAGGTACCTGTCAATGCCCTCATCGAGATCTATCTTTCCCTCCTCGTAAAGCTTCAGCAGGGCAAATGCAGTTATCGTCTTGGACAGGGAAGAGAGCTGAAAGATACTTTCATTATTTATCATTTTCCCGGTCTCCATGTTTGCATATCCGTAGTTGCCTCTCCAGATGATACGGTCATCTTTTATCAGGCAGGCGCCAACCCCGACGAACTTGTATTTATCCATAAGTTTGATAAAAAAGGTGTCGAGGGCCGGGTTAGCCGGTTCAGCGGAATTCTGTGACCAGGATTCGGAGGTGGTGGTAACTGAAATCGTCAGTACCATAAGAATCGCATAAAGGAGGCCGGTTTTACCATAACTCTTTTTCATGGCTTCAATGCTTTGTATTCTACTAAAAAAACAAGGTTTTAGCAAAACTGCTGCATGAAATGTAGCCTTATTTCACCGGCATCAGCCTGAGGATTTTTCCCGGAGTTTCTATGGCCAGGTAGATATAGCCGTCATGACCCATGACAACGTTCCTTACGCGGCCGATTCCTGTCAGGAGTTGCTCGCGGTGGATCACCGCGTTGTCTTTCATAACCACCCTTTCAAGGTGCTTCAGTGGCAGAGAACCCAGCAGGATGTTGTTTTTCCAGTCCGGGTACCTGTCTCCGGTCACGAAAGTCATGCCGCATGGGCCTATCGATGGTGTCCAGTAGAAAACCGGTTGTTCCATGCCCTCTTTCCCGGTGAGGTTTGTAAGGACGGTCCCGTCATAGTTTATGCCGTACGAGATGACCGGCCAGCCGTAGTTTACTCCAGGCCTGATCAGGTTCAGTTCATCACCTCCGCGTGGTCCGTGCTCTGATACCCAGAGCTCACCGGTAACGGGATCAATGCATGTGCCCTGTGGATTGCGGTGGCCGTAACTGTAAACAGAGGTCATGGCGCCAGGTGTATTGACAAACGGATTATCAGCCGGTATTGACCCGTCGTCATTCAGCCTGTGGATCTTGCCGTTATGATTGTCAAGCTTCTGGGGGAAATCAAAATGCTGGCCACGGTCGCCGATGCCGAAAAAGATATGCCCTTTGCCGTCAAAGGCAATTTTGGATCCGAAATGATAATTGCGGTCAGTGGCCGGTTCACCCATGAAGATAATATCCTGGTCAGTGAGACTGTTGTCTTTCAGGCGTGCCCTCATGATGGCCGTATTGCCGGTTGGCTTGCCCTTACCGTCAATCAGGTATGAATATGAAAAATAGATCCATCCGTTCCTGTCATAATCAGGGTGGAGGCAGATATCCAGCAGGCCACCCTGGCCGATGGCCATAACCCGTGGAACCCCTTCCACGGGATCAGAAAGCTTTCCTCCTGAGAAGATATACAGCGAGCCGGAGCGCTCTGAGATGAGCATGTCACCGTTGGGGAGGAAGGCCATTCCCCACGGAACATTCAGTCCGCTTACCACCGTGTCAACCGTGAATTTCTGAACTTCTGATTCTATCAGGGCGTCAGTGGTGAGTGCAGCTTCGAGGATCGACCTGTCAGCCGGGATGCCTTTTTTGACGTAGGCAGCCAGTGATTCAATCTCACTGTCGGTAAAGGTTTTTTCGAAAGCAGGCATTCCAAGGTCTTCAAGGCCGAATTTTATGCTGTTGAATACCGGGGTGATCCCCTCTTCATCCATCCATTGCTTTGCAGCAAATTTCTCGAGCTTTGCTCCGTGGCACCCGGAGCAGTATTTCATGTAATTCGCAGCAGCAGAATCTTCCGCTGAAGAATTACTCTTTTTCCCGGCGACCAGGAACCAGACGGCTGCCGTAACTGTCGCACCCAATATCAGTATATGTACCGCTTTTTTCATCTCAGGATTATTGAATTAGCCAGGAACAATTTACATAAAAAAGGTGATACATTTTCTGGCTGCCGGTTTCACCTGATCCCAAGGACCTTCTTTATGGCAGCCAGGTTTTCAGGATTTACAATATTTCTGGCCTCAGCTGAATACAGGGAATCAATCCTGTCATGGTATCTCTCCACTATCTTTGCTCTCACCATTTTCCCGAGACTGTTCAGGAGTTTATTATCGGCATTGAAAGATTCAGCAAGGACACCCACTGCCGAAGGCAGCCATCTTGGCGGGAACAGGTCGTCATACTGGCCTCCTGTCCTGTACTGGCCTATGACTGAATCCAGCTCGTTCAGAACTGCTTCGGGCCCCTGTGGGCCGGAAATGTCTATGTTTTTGTTTTTCGCCCATCTGGCCAGTGCCTCTCCGTTAGGAACCAGGAGGGCCGTGGTAAACTTGTTCTGGTTATTGAAGAGCATCAGCTGATCAATGAAAGGTGACCTGTCGGTTATGGTTTCCTCAATACCCTCAGGGCTGTATTTTTCCCCGTCGTCTGATATGAGAAGGCTTTTAAATCTCCCGAGAACATACAGAAACCTGTCTTTATCCAGATATCCCATATCTCCGGTGAAAAGCCAGCCGTCACGGATTGCCTCCCGGGTGGCTCTTTCATTCTTCCAGTAACCTTTCATTACATTTTCACCCCGGATAACAATCTCTCCCTTCTGGCCGGCCGGAAGTTCCTTCCCGTCCTCATCACAGATCTTAAGATCCAGGTTTTTGACCACATAGCCGGATGATCCCAGTTTGTAACGTTTTTCCACATTCCCGGAAATAACCGGGGCTGCTTCGGAGAGACCGTAGCCCTGTAGCATTGGAATCCCGATGGCTGAGAAGAATTTCTGAAGCTCAATATCCAGCAGAGCGGCTCCGCCGAAAAAGAATTTCAGCCGGCCGCCGAATCCGGCCCTTATCTTTTTGAAAAGGATCAGGTCACAGAGCATGTACAGGGGCTTAAGGAAAATCCGGAATCCTTTCCCCTTGTCCCATCCAATCCCGTTGTATTTATATGCAATCTTAAGTGCATGCCTGAACAGTTTTTCGATCACAGGTCCTTTCTCCTTGATGCTTTTTTCGATTCCTTTCCGGAAGTTTTTGGCCAGGGCCGGGGCGCTCAGCAGAAAAACCGGCCTGATTTCCCTGATATTCGCCGGTATGTTTTTTATTGAATCAAGATACGATTTTCCTGACTGGACTGCTGCCAGGCTTGCGCCGGTTGCCATCATGATGTAAATCCCCACAGTATGAGCAAATGAATGATCCCAGGGAAGAATGAGAAGTGTGGTCCACCATTCAGGAACGTCCATGAGGGTAAGGGTCTGTTCTATATTGGCAGTATAATTCCTGTGCGAGAGGATAATTGCCTTCGGATCCGCTGTGGTTCCGGAGGTGTAACTGATGTTTGCATAGTCATCAGGCCCGACGGAATTCACCCTCTCCATGAACTTTTCATGATTGTCCTTCAGGTATTCCCCGCCTGAGTTTCTGATTCTTCCCATGAATATTTCATCCTCGTCATAGGTTTCCCTCTGATCAAGGAGAATGATCTTTTCAAGATTGGCCAGATCCTTCCGGATTACCTTTATCTTTTCATACTGGAGGGCAGAGACAATAATCCAGCGCGAACCGGAGTGGTCTATCCTGAATTTCAGGTCGGCGCCTTCCTTCAACAAGATGGAAAGCGGTACGCATATTGCGCCTGCATGCAGGATCCCGAGCTCGCTGAGCACCCAGTCAGTGCGTGACTCGGAGAGGAGGGCAACGCGGTCACCCTTTTGGAGACCCATGGCAATCAGACCTGCAGCTGTTACATAAGCCAGGTCCCTTGTCTGCGTGTACGAGATAGACTCATAATGGTCACTTTTCTTTTCCAGGAGGTAAGGGTTATTCGCATACTTCCCGGCACTGTTTTCAAGTAGCTCGACGATTGTTTTCATCCCTGCTGATCTTTAGTTAATTATACTGCTCTCTCAAAGTTACGTCCCCGGATGGCCAAAGTCAATTATTTTTGTCTGAAGTCAGGTATGAGGCGCGGTAAACCTGTCAAACAAATCACACGGTTACGTGTTAGTAGGGCAGATAAAAGAATCAGATGACAGAATATATTGTTAAAATTCAGCATATTGAACGGTTAACTCATGATGTGAAAAGGTTTCGTGTTGAGAAACCGGCCGGCTACACTTTCACTCCCGGCCAGGCAACGGGGGTAGCCATAAATTCACCGGAACTGAGGAAAAAAAGGAGGTCATTCACTTTTACCGGGCTGAATCAGGATCCCTTCCTTGAGTTTACAATAAAGTTATACCCTGAGCATGACGGTTTGACTAAGGAGCTTGACAGGCTCGTGCCCGGTGATGAACTGGTCATTGGCATTCCATGGGGTGCAATCAACTATAAGGGGAGGGGGATTTTCATTGCCGGCGGTGCCGGGATAACGCCGTTTCTCGCCATATTCAGGGATTTGCATGCAAGGAATGAGCTGGCCGGGAACCGGCTGTTTTACGCAAACAAGACCCGTGGTGATATAATTCTTGAAGAGGAACTGCGGGGGATGCTGGGGGATGACTTTATCAATATCCTGTCAAGGGAGGAGGCTGATGGTTATTTCAGCGGACACATCTCGGGGGAGTTGCTTAAGAAACATGCCGATGATCTCAGCGTTCAGTTTTACCTGTGCGGACCGCCGGATATGATGAAGTCAATGACCGGGATGCTGGCCGGACTGGGCATTGACCTGAAGGCGGTGACAATGGATCTATGAATCCGGTACTCCGGCACGGTTATTTGCGCCTGATGCTGTATATCAGCACCGGTTTGTCGAGGTACTGGGAAGGGGCCTCAATGCTGTGAATCTTCATGACTACATCCATTCCCTTCGTCACCTGGCCGAATGAGGCAAAACCCTGACCGTCAGGATTTCTTTTACCTCCGTAATCGAGTTCAGGCTGGTCACCCACGCAGATGAAGAACTCCGATGTGGCCGTTCCGGGAGTCCACCTCGCCATTGAAATTGCACCGCTGAGGTGCCTGATCCTGGTCATCTCCGTTGTTTCATGGGCTATGGGAGGAAACCCGCCGGTTTCTTCCTCCTCGTATCGCCCGCCCTGGATCACTGCTATGCGTATTGAATCCTTCGGCTGGTTGTCAGGCCGCACAACCCTGTAAAAGCATGCACTGTCAAACAGGCCGGCATCAACATACCTGAGGAAATTGGCGGAAGTGACCGGAGCATTCTCCAGATCAAGAGCAACGTGGATCTCGCCAAGCTCAGTATGGATAACCACCTGTTCCTTTCCACCGCAGGAGGTTAATGTCATCACAGCGCTGGTAAGCAGCGAAAAGATGACGATTCTTCCTTTATTCATTTTATTTAGGACTTATCAGCTGGAACAGCAGGTAAGAGACTCCCAGGGTAAAGAATATGTTGAAGGTCTGGGCTATCAGGAAGCTGTAGAATGGCTTCTTGCTTTCCATATGTTTGAAATCCGCGAACCTGGTCTCCAGCCCGATGCTGATAAACGCCAGGTTGAACCAGAAGGTGCTGAATGACTTGATAACCTTACCTGATGACTGGGCTGTCTCCGGGCTGAGGATGAACGAGAAGACCAGCGAAGCCAGGATAAACCCGAGGACAAACTTCGGGAAACGGTCCCAGATGATTCTTGCCGGCACGTGCTGTCCTTTTTCCCCGGCACCCCTGCTTCTGTAAGCCCAGAAAATGGAGATTGCAAATGCGGCCAGGCCCAGCAGAACGTTCTGTGAGAACTTTACTATTGTTGCATACTTGAGTCCCGTCTCACCTGCTATGGTTCCTGCGGCAACAACGGCACCGGTGGTGTCTATCGTACCGCCCAGCCAGGCGCCTGTGACAACCTCGGAGAGTCCCATCCATCTGGCAATGACAGGCAGGAAAATCATCATCGGGATGGCAATGATGAGTACCAGCGAGATTATGAATGAGAGTTTCTTCTTGTCGCCGTTGATGGCTCCTGCAGTGGCAATGGCTGCCGATACCCCGCAGATTGAGACGGCGCTGGCGAGCATGGTGGAGAACTCATCGTCAACCTTCATTTTACGTGACAGCCAGAAGGCAAAATACCACACAACCGTCACCACTATCACAGCCTGGATCAGCCCGAATGCTCCGGCCGAGAGGATATCCTTGAACAGGATGGTGGCACCAAGCAGTACGAGCCCGATCTTTACGTAAAGTTCAGTCTGTACTCCTGACCGAAGCCACTCCGGCAGCCTGATAAGGTTACCTATCAGAAGGCCTATGACAAGGGAGAAGAGCACTGTCTCCAGTCCGAGATTCTTGAAACCGGCATATGACGAGACAAACTGCGCCAGGATGGCAAGCAGGAAAATGGCAATGAAACCGGTAAAATACTTCCTGATCTTCTCGCCGCTCAGCAGGATCCCTATTATTGCTATAACCGCAAAAAGCACCAGGGTAAAAAGAACGGAGGTCCAGAGTGACGAAGCTCCGAACATGCCTGAGAAATCATGATCACGGTTCCATCCGACCTTTCCTCCGAACGACGGGGTGGCAATAGCATAGCCGGTAATCACCACGAAAAGGATAAGTAAAAAGCCTGTAACCACTGATGCCCAGTCCTGCCCTATGTTGAACCTGCCGGAGAGGGGCGTGTTGTTGTTTTTAGTCATGCCTTGAACAGTTTTTTCTCCTCCTGTTGAGGGTAGGGTTAAACACTTATTATCGATGAATGCAAATATGAGGACAATTCAGGACTGACATATAAGCATAAAATGGTATTCTTCGTTTACGGGGGCCCTGATACGCCGTGCACTTATATTGCAGAACCCGGCAAATTTTTAAATTCGCATGATTGCCCCGGATAACGGATTCATTTCCAGGTCCGGGAGCAGCCGGAGAGTCGGGGCAGTAAAACTTATAATTGTCTGAAAGATGGGACATTCAGGAAAAGTTGTGATTGTTACAGGCGCAGGGAGCGGAATAGGCAGATGCGTGGCTGCCGCTTTTGCAGCCGTAGGGGCCAGGGTGGTGATTGCTGAACGAAATAATGTAACCGGAGAAGATGCTGTAAGGTACATAAGGGAACAGGGGGGTGAAGTGAGCTTCATCATGACAGATGTAAGCGTACCCGGACAGGTCACCGCGATGGTCAGGGCGACTGCTGAAAAATACGGCGTCATTGATATTGTGATTAACAATGCCGGCTTCGGGATATGGAAATCGCCCCTCGACCTGACCGTTGAGGAGTGGGACAGCGTGGTCAACACCAATCTCCGGGGGGCGTTTCTGTGCGCCAGGGAGGCCGCCCGCTTCATGAAGGAGCATGGTGGCGGTTCGGTTGTCAACATTGCCTCCACGCGTGCCTTCATGTCAGAGGCCGGGTCTGAAGCGTATGCCGCCTCCAAGGGCGGAGTTGTGGCCCTGACGCACGCCCTGGCGGCCTCCCTGGCGCACAGCCACATCAGGGTCAATTGCATCAGCCCGGGCTGGATAGAGACGGGTGACTACAGCACCCTGCGCGAACCTGACCACAGCCAGCACTTCTCCGGCAGGGTCGGAAGGCCTGAGGACATCGCCCGGGCATGCCTGTTCCTTACAGACGATGACAATGAATTCATCAATGGTGAAAACATCATCATAGACGGCGGCATGACCCGAAAAATGATTTATGAACCCTGACCCCTCAGGATGCTTTATCTCTTATAACTAAAAAAGTTATTTCCCCGGGCAGCGGACGTGACAATTCTTTTTCTACTTTTGCAGCCCAAACAGGGAATCATACGGAAGAGATTAGAAATGTTGCCGTAATAGCTCACGTAGACCACGGCAAAACCACACTGGTAGACCGCATTCTGTATCAGGTAAAGCTGTTTCGTGACAACCAGGTCATGGGAGAGCTTATACTTGACAGCAATGACCTTGAGAGGGAGAGAGGGATTACGATTCTTTCGAAGAACGTATCGGTCAGATACAAGGATATCAAGATAAATATCATCGACACGCCGGGTCACTCCGATTTCGGTGGTGAGGTTGAACGCGTCCTGAACATGGCTGAGGGGGTGCTGCTGATTGTTGACGCCTTTGAGGGGCCGATGCCGCAGACCCGCTTCGTGCTGCAGAAGGCGCTGGAACTGGGACTGAAACCGATAGTGGTCATCAACAAGGTTGACAAGCCCAACTGCAAACCCGAAGAGACGCAGGAGAGCGTTTTCGACCTGATGCACAGCCTTAATGCAACGGAGGATCAGCTTGATTTCCCGACAGTGTTCGGCTCGTCAAAGCAGGGATGGATGGGGCCTGACTGGGCCGTCCCGGCAACCGATGTCAGCTATCTGCTTGATACCATCATCAGGTACATACCGGCGCCCAGGACAGCTGAAGGGACACTCCAGATGCGCATTTCATCACTCGATTATTCATCATACCAGGGCAGGATAGCTGTCGGCAAGGTGAGCCGCGGCACCCTTGTGCCGGGCAGCCAGGTCTCGCTGATCAGGCGTGACGGGTCAGTTGCACGGAATACCGTGAAGGAGGTATATCTCTTTGAGGGCCTCGGAAAGGAGAAGACCAAGAAGCCTGTGCCGGCGGGTGAGATCTGTGCAATCTTCGGGATGGAGGATTTCGATATAGGTGATACCATTGCCGATTCCGAGAACCCGGAAGCGCTTCCGTGGTTCAGGGTTGACGAGCCCACCATGAGCATGCTCTTCACCTCCAATACATCGCCGTTTTTCGGCAGGGAAGGAACGCTCGTCACATCGCGGCAACTGAGGGAGAGGCTCTTCCGGGAGACTGAAAAGAATCTCGCAATGAGGGTTGAGGAGACAGATTCTGCTGACACCTTCATGGTCTACGGCCGCGGTATTCTTCATCTCTCGATACTTATTGAGACTATGCGCCGCGAGGGATTTGAGCTGCAGGTTGGCCAGCCGAGGGTGCTTATCAAGGAAATCAGCGGGGTGAAACATGAACCGGTGGAGGTGCTTACGGTACAGGTACCGGAAGAGTTCGCCGGTAAGGTAATTGACCAGGTAACCCAGCGCAAGGGCGAGATAGCCAATATCGAGGTGAGAAATGACAGGGCGCACCTTGATTTCCGGATCCCCTCACGGGGAATTATAGGTCTGAGGAACCAGGTGCTGACAGTAACCGAGGGAGAGGCAGTTATGGCTCACCGCTTTGACGCTTTCGAACCGTGGAAAGGGGAGTTGGCCGTCAGGCGAAATGGTTCGCTGATTGCTATGGAGACAGGCATGGCTGTTGCTTATGCCATTGACAAATTACAGGACCGCGGCAGGTTTTTCATCTACCCCGGCGAGGATGTCTACATGGGACAGGTTATAGGGGAGAACACCCGGCAGGATGACATAGTGGTGAATGTCACGAAGACCAAGAAGCTGACCAATATGAGGGCATCAGGCTCGGATGACAAAGCGATTCTTACTCCGCCGGTGCGGTTCTCGCTTGAGGAGGCCATGGAATATATCGCTGCTGACGAGTATATCGAGATCACTCCCAAATCAATGCGGCTGCGGAAGATCATGCTTGATGAGAATGACCGCAAGCGGGCGAAGATGAAGGCACAGGGATCAGAATAGAAGAAGATCATCCACACAGGTAAAATAAAAAAACCGGCAGATCTCTCCGCCGGCTTTTTTCTCAGCCTTTAATTCCGGGTTACCTGCGACCAGCGCCGGTCCCTTTTACTGTTGCCGGACGGTTAGTCCTGACGGCTTTTGCAGCACCTTTGTTTTTAGTGGCTGTTTTTGCCTGTTTCATTGATTTCTGAGCTTCCCCCTGGAGCCTGGCCTGTTCCCTTACCATCTCGCCAACGCCTCCCTGGTTCTGTGTCTGAGCCTGTTTTGCAGTCTCACTTACAGCAGCACCATGTGTCTCCTGCCTGGTCCGGTCGCGGGTCATGATGGGGTCACCACTCTGTGTCTGGTCCTGAATCTTTTCCCTTTTCTGGTCCCTGGTCCTTTTCTGATCCTTAATCATTATCGGGTCACCACTCTGTGTCTGATCCTGGACTTTAGCCTGCTGTTTTGCCTCGATCCTGAGCTGTTTTTTGGTTTTGGTCTGCGTCTGTACCGGTTCGGTAGTCTGAGCCATGACGCCTGTGCTTATTAAAAGTGCCATTGCACCTAAAAGAATTTCCTTTTTCATTTTTCCTTCTGTTTTAAGTTCATTTTCAGATAACAGATCAAAAATAAACCCGTGAAAATGAAGCTATAATGAATTTACGGAGAAAAAGAAGAAAAATTGCGTTCCCCTGCCTGGTTCTGACAGAACCCTTATTGCAATATCATGAAAATCAGCAATAGATTTGGTTATGGCAAGGCCGATCCCTGTGCCGTTGCCGGCGTGGTCAGGCCTGTTGCTGAAACGTGTAAAAAGCCGGTCAAGCTGTTCCGGTGACATCCCCTCTCCGGTATCAGAAACGGAGACCTCAAATCTGCCTGAGCTTTCCCCGCAGGCGATGTCTATCCTGCCACCCTTCGGGGTGTGCTGGACGGCGTTGTTGACTACATTGTACAGCATGGAGAAGAGGAGAGACCTGTTGGCGTTCTTCATAGTGTAATTGATTTCACATCTGAGAGTGACTGTCACTTCGCCATCCTCGGCGATGGGTTCCAGTTCTCCGGTGACCTCCCTTATCAGTTCACAGATTTCAACGCTCTCCTCCCTCAGGTATTGATGGCTCTCGAGCCGGGCGATCATAAGCATTGAGTTGACAAGCGCCTTCAGCCGGTGAAGCATTCGGAGAGACTCTTCAATACCTGCTTCCGTCGCCGGGTCCGGGTTTCCGTTCAGCAGCATATTCTCAAGCTTGCTGCGCAGGACTGACACCGGTGTCATCAGCTCATGCGAGACATTTACCGTTATCTCCTTCTCTTTCCTGAACAGCTCGCTGATTTTTTTCATCATCTCCCTGAGGGCCCGGTCAAGCCTGGCAAAATCATCGGTAGATGTCACCAGTGGCTCAGCAACATCAAATGACGGAAAGGATGTCTCGCCGAGCCTGCCGGTTATTTTCCTAAGTGGCCTGAGTATCCTTGCCGTATAGGCCAGGTCAGAGAGGAGGGTGACAAGAATGAAAAGGCCCAGGAAAACCAGTATCACATTCCGGATGTTTCTGGCAGCATAGGTTATGCTGGCCAGGCTCATTCCGATCTCAAGCAGATAAGATTCCCCGTCAATCTTCAGGGAGTAGTGAAGGACCCGGTAGTCAATGGTCTCATTATCAATGATTCTCTGTGTGATGTCGATATAATTCCACTCATCATCCGTTGAGGCCCTTTCCAGGCTTATATACTCCTCCTTCAGGATGTTATAGCTTCCGAACCCGGCGGCAGTGTCGGAAAGGATAAAGGGTTCAATTCCCACCTCCGAGATGAGACTTATCACTTCCTCCCTTTTATTGACCAGCTCATTATCAGTCTGCCTGACATTGATGCGCTCTATTATCAGCGGGAGGAATCCGATAAACAGGGCTGAGAAGACCAGTCTGGAGAGCAGGTTGAAAAGCGCAAGTTTGGTCTGGAGTTTCATCATGCCCCTGTTCTTCATTGGTTGTCAGTGCTTATCCTGTATCCCACACCCCTGACTGTCTCAAGCCAGGGAGCGGGAGCATGGGCATTAAGTTTCTTGCGGATATTCTTTATATGTACGTCTATGAAATTACTGTCATACTGGTCATCGAGAGTGTTTCCCCATATATGCTCGTAGAGCTGGTGACGGGCAAGCACCTTGTTCCTGTTGATTACCAGGTAGTAGAGCAGGTCAAACTCCTTCCTGGTTATCTCCACCTCCTTTTGTCCGCACATCAGCTTCCTCGAATCGGTTTTCATAACGAAATCGCCAAGGGTGATGTCAGGAGAGGAGATACGGAACTTCCTGCGTGCTACAGCCATTATCCGTGCGTGCAGTTCCGCCAGTGCGAAGGGTTTCGGAAGATAGTCGTCAGCCCCGAGGTCAAGTCCCTTGATCCTGTCTTCAACTGCGCCCCGTGCGGTAATGATAATAAAAGACACATCAGAATTGATCTCCTTTGCCTCCCTGATGATGTCAAGGCCGTTGTAGTCCGGCAGACCAAGGTCAAGCAGCACAAAGTCGTACAGGTTGACGGCAATCTTTTCCGATGCCTCGCTACCGGTATGAGCCATGTCACAAAGGAAATTCTCCCGTTTCAGGAAGAGGGCAATCTCACCTGCAAGGCTCTTTTCGTCTTCGACGATAAGGACGTTCATGATCCAAAGTTAAAAAATCCTGAAGAAGAGACTTGCCATCAGGAGGAAACCGCTGGTACCTGAAGTTCCCTCATCGGAATAGAGGGGAATGACGTAACCAGGTTCGATCTCAAGGGTGAAGAAGTCATAGCTGAAAGCGACGGGGATCCCGAAATCAATCTCCATAGGACCGAATGATTCACTGTAGGTGGTGACCGGTTGAGGATTTCCGCCTCCCTGGCCTTTTCTTTTCCATGGTTTGTATCCCGGAGAAACGGTGGTTTCCGTGCCGCCTCCTGATGTGGTGATGCTTACCATGGTGCCGAAGAGGAGGTTCACATACGGGTCAAACGAGAAGAATGCCTTATTCCGGGCGAAGGAAGGAGTTTCAAAATACCTCGAATGCCTTGTCTGAAGATAAAACTGGCTTTCGCCGGCAAACAGGCCACCGACTGATATTTTGGAATACAGGATCCTCCAGTCGAATCCCAGGGTCGCATCGGCGTAGGTGAAATTGCTGAAGAGAGTGTCCCGCAGTGAAGCTGCCACATTATACCCTGAAAGGCTTGTGCTTATGTCGAACCAGGAGTTGAAGGCGTGGTTGAAACTGAGTCCCAGGCTGTAGAAAGCTGTGAATGGTCTGAAGTTGCTGACTGAATAACCTGCAGCGGAAATGTAAAGTTTGTTGAACAGTCCGTATGAGGCTGAGGCATAGCCGAAGCTGTGGTCCTGTGACATTGTTGTACCCAGGTAGAGCAGATTGTTTCCGAAGCCTGAGCCCGCGTACAATGAATGGATGCTGCCTTTGCCATCTGTACCTGTGGTGTCATGTGTGTGGGATCCTGATGCCGGCTGTGCCGCTGCAGGTACGGCAAATGCCTGAAGCAACAGGCTGCAGGCAATTGCATATGTACACATCTGGCTTCGTCTCATGACACAACGATTACCGGTTTATTTACCTTTTGCCGGGTCCTTTGGCTCCGCCGGGTTTGCCGGCTCCCTTTGGTATTCGTGAACCTGACGGCCTCTCAACTGATGCCGGGCGGGCTCCGCGGGCTTTGCTCCAGTCAGGCCTTGCCCCCTGGATCTTCTTGACGCCGGAGGCACTGCTGCCCTGTCCCTGTGCTTTTGCCTGGCTGTTGTTTGCTGCCTGTCCCTGGCTGGCAGACTGGTTCTGGTTCTGATTCTGGTTGCCCTGACCGGAATTACTTGCAGACTGGTTTTGACTCTGATTCTGGTTGCCCTGACCGGAATTACTTGCAGACTGGTTTTGACTCTGATTCTGGTTGCCGGTCTGGTCATTCTGCCCCTGTTGTTCCCCGGTGCGTTCCTGTTCTTTCTCCTGCACTTTCCGGGCCTTCTGCTGCCTTACGGCTGAGGTGTCCGGCATTATCTGAACCTCCTGGGCGTTGATGATCAGGGAATTCATTGCCATCAAAATAAGTACCGTAAGAATATTTTTCGTAATTTTCATCATCATTCCTTTCTCCCGGTTTCCGGGCCGTCAGCAACTTCGGTTTATGTGAGGTTCAGTTTATTGAACTGATACACAGCAAAATTATGAATTACAAGATGAAGAAAGGATGAAACTTCAATTTTTTATAAAAAAAATAGAAGTGTATATCTTACATTTAAATTATTGTTTAACTTGCATACTCTGAAAGAAGGGTAAGCATCCGGGGAGAAGGTGGATTTGGCACCACTGACCGGATCTGCATAAGTGTGGTTCTGCTGCAGGCGGGGGAGCGTGAAGTTTTACAGGACAGGGAGCGGGAAGTCTTGCAGGACAGGGAGCGTGAAGTTCTGCAGGGCCGGGAAGCTGAGAGTAACAGATGCAGCGGGATCAGGGAATTCCGCGCTGATACAGAAGTGAATACCATTACTAATTTATAAATAACCTAACACGAAGAAATCATGTTACTACTTGACTGGATCGTTCTGGGGGCATTTGTCCTTGCCTTGGTTGCCTTCATCGTTATCTCGATGCGGGGAAAGAAGGACACATCAACTGACTACTTTCTTGCCGGACGTGACGCAACCTGGGTTGCAATCGGTGCCTCAATCTTTGCATCAAACATTGGGTCGGAGCACCTTGTAGGTCTCGCCGGGGCAGGAGCCTCGTCGGGTATGGCGATGGCACACTGGGAGATGCATGGCTGGCTCATCCTGCTGCTAGGGTGGCTTTTTGTTCCTTTTTATTCGCGTAGCGGGGTATTCACCATGCCCGAGTTTCTGGAAAAGAGATATAACAAGGAATCCAGGTCGGTTTTGTCAATTATTTCGCTTGTCAGTTATGTGCTGACCAAGGTAGCCGTTACCGTATATGCAGGCGGGGTTGTTTTCAAGGATGTATTTGGCATAGAATCAATTTGGGGAATCGATTTCTTCTGGATAAGTGCAATCGGACTGGTGTTGATAACCGGTATCTACACAACCCTTGGAGGAATGAAGGCGGTGCTCTGGACATCAGTCCTTCAGACGCCGGTATTGCTTGCCGGTTCAATTGCTGTGCTTATTGCCGGTCTGATCAAAGTAGGCGGCTGGGATGAGCTTATGCATATATGCCGTGCAGTTCCGGTTAACGAATACGGAGACACCATGACCCAGCTTATCCGTTCACCGAAGGATGCCACGTTCCCCTGGACAGGTGTTCTGCTCGGATCAGCCATCATAGGATTCTGGTACTGGTGTACTGACCAGTACATTGTTCAGCGTGTGCTTTCAGGCCGTGACCAGACACAGGCCCGCCGCGGTGCCATCTTCGGTGGTGCTCTCAAGCTGACTCCTGTCTTCATATTCCTTATTCCTGGAATGATAGCTTATGCCCTTAACCAGCAGGGTGTCATTACGCTTGCCAGTTCTGATTCAGCTTTCTCAACTCTTGTCAAGGAGTTACTCCCGATGGGCTTCAAGGGTCTGGTGGTCGGAGGTATCCTGGCTGCCCTGATGAGTTCACTCGCATCACTGTTCAACTCCTCGGCGACGCTCTTCACTATTGACTTTTATCAGAAGTACAAACCCAAGGCACCGGAGGCGGAGCTGGTAAGGGTTGGACGGATAGCAACCGTTATAGTTGTGATTCTTGGGATTCTGTGGATACCGGTCATGAAAGGCATAGGCAAGGTCCTCTATGCATACCTGCAGGATGTTCAGTCTATCCTTGCTCCGGGTATTGCCGCGGCGTTCCTGCTCGGAATCCTTTCGAAGAAGATAACTCCTGCTGCCGGTCTCACGGGCTTGCTGACTGGTTTCACCATCGGGATGTTCCGCCTGATATTCACCGTTTTCAAAGGATCACTCAATCCTGACGGTACCATCTACCAGGTCTTTGTCGGAACCAACTGGCTGCACTATGAGATCATCAACTTTGCGATTGTGATCGTCACGATGATTATTGTCAGCTACTTTACCCCGAAGATCGACGAGCGGCGAATCATCGGCCTTACCCTGGGTTCAGCTACCGCCGAACAGAAGGCTGTTACCCGCGCAAGCTGGAACAAGTGGGATGTCATTGCCTCCGGCCTGATCATCGCGGTAATATTGGTATTCTATGCCTATTTCTGGAACTAACAGGATTTGTTTATCTGATCTATAAATAAAATGAAAAAAGGAAATTTTGAACTCTGGTTCATCACGGGGAGCCAGCATCTTTATGGTGAAGAGACTCTGAAGCAGGTGGCTGATGATTCAAAAGCCATTGCTGCTGCACTTGACAAGTCGGATCTCATCCCGGTAAAGGTTGTTTTCAAACCGGTACTGACCACTGCCAGTGCAATCACTTCGATATGCATGGAGGCCAACAATTCTCCTGCATGTGCAGGGCTGGTAGCCTGGATGCACACGTTCTCTCCTGCAAAGATGTGGACCGCCGGCCTGAAGAGGCTGAACAAACCGATGCTTCATTTCCATACACAGTTTAATCGCGATATTCCATGGAATGAGATTGACATGGATTTCATGAACCTGAACCAGTCGGCCCACGGTGACCGTGAGTTTGGATTCATCTGCTCGCGGCTGAGGATGGAGCGTAAGGTGGTTGTAGGGCACTGGCAGGATAAGGATGTGCTTCGCTCTATCGGAGCATGGGCACGCGCAGCCATGGGCGCCCTCGAGGCACGTTCGCTCAGGGTTGCCCGTTTTGGTGACAACATGAGGGATGTTGCTGTTACCGAAGGTAATAAGGTGTCAGCACAGCTAAAGCTTGATTATGAGGTGCAGGGATACGGTATCGGAGATCTCGCGGATGCAGTAAACAAGGTGACAGACAAGCAGATCAGCGCCCTTGTGAAGCAATACGGCGATGAGTACAAGGCTCCCGCGAAGGTGATTTCCACACCGGCAGTTAAAGAGGCAGCCCGCATTGAAGCAGGTATGCGCGCCTTCCTTGAGAAGGGAGGGTTCAAGGCTTTCACCACCAACTTTGAGGATCTCCATGGTCTCGTCCAGTTGCCTGGTCTGGCTGTACAGAGACTCATGGCTGACGGCTACGGTTTCGGGGCTGAGGGTGACTGGAAGACTGCAGCACTGGTTCGCTTAATGAAAGTCATGGCCGAGGGTCTCAGGGGAGGCACCTCATTCATGGAAGATTACACATATCACCTTGATCCCAAGAACATGGCCATCCTCGGGGCGCATATGCTCGAGGTTTGTCCTTCGATAGCTGCCGGGAAGCCGGCACTGGAGGTCCATCCACTGGGTATAGGCGGAAAGGATGACCCGGCAAGACTGGTCTTCAGAACCAACCTCGGCGAAGCCCTCGCTGCTTCTCTTGTTGAGATGGGTGACCGGTTCAGGCTCATCGTCAATACCATGAAGGTTATTGAATGCCCGCCGATGCCGAAACTCCCCGTGGCCAGTGTGCTGTGGAAGCCTTACCCGGATCTGAAGACAGCCGCCACTGCATGGATTTATGCAGGAGGCGCTCACCATACCAGTTTCAGCCAGGCCCTCACAGCTGAGCATATGGCCGATTTTGCTGATATGACAGGAATTGAATATGTGCTTATTGATGAGAATTGTGAAATAGGGCAGTTCAGAAAGGAACTGAGATGGAATGACCTGTATTACGCTCTCAACAAAGGGTTATGACTCACATTTATTCAAAAAACCCGAAGCATTACCTGGCTGTAGACTGTATCATCTTCGGGTATGACATTGCCGAGAAGGAGCTCAAGCTTCTCCTGATAAAGAGAAGCTTTGAGCCCGCACTCGGGCAGTGGTCGGTTGCAGGGGGATTCGTGCAGGAGGAAGAAAGTCTTGATGATGCGGCTTGCAGAGTGCTTTGCACGCTGACAGGCCTGTCAGACCTGTACATGGAGCAACTCTACACCTACGGCGAGGTTAACCGTGACCCGGGTGCCAGGGTTATCTCAACAGCTTATTTCGCCCTCATCGGGATACATGAGCTTAACCCTGAGATACAGAAGAAAAACGGCGCTCACTGGAGGTCAATTTCAAATCTCCCTGACCTCATCTTCGATCACAGGCAGATGGTAGACATGGCACTGCGTGAACTGGTGGAAAAGGTTAAGGTTTACCCGGTGGGATTTGAACTCCTGCCCGAGAAGTTTACCCTGGTTCAGTTGCAGAACCTCTATGAAGCAATTTACCTCAGACCGGTAGACAAACGGAACTTCAGAAAGAAAATTCTCTCAATGGAACTGCTTGATAAACAGGATGATAAGGAAAGAGAGACTTCAAAAAAAGGAGCCTGGTACTACAGGTTCAACCTTGAGAAATACAAGGAGCTTACCAGAAACGGTTTTTTCTTTAACCTGGCGGTGAGCTGACACCATTTGATGCTCGGGGAGCGGATTTAACCATAAACACTCATTGATCATGCTCGAAAAGCTTAAGGAGGAAGTATTAAGGGCTAATCTTGATCTGGTCAGACATGGCCTGGTCATCATGACCTGGGGTAACGTCAGCGGAATAGACCGTGAGTCAGGGCTGATGGTAATCAAACCGTCAGGGGTTTCTTATGATAAAATGACAGCTGCTGACATGGTTGTGACGGATCTTGAGGGGAATGTCATGGAAGGGACCCTGAACCCTTCAACAGATGCACCCACTCACCGGGCGCTATACAGGGCTTTCCCGGGAGCAGGCGGTATAGTGCACACACATTCAACACATGCAACAGCATGGGCCCAGGCCTGCAGGCCGGTACCATGCCTTGGCACAACACACGCGGATCATTTTTACGGTGCTGTTCCCGTCACAAGAAAGCTGACTGAAAAGGAGACCGCAGATGATTATGAGTATAACACAGGCCTGGTTATAGCCGAGGCGCTGAATGGGATTGATCCCATGTCAATGCCGGCAGTACTTGTTGCTTCACACGGGCCGTTTACCTGGGGCACCACGCCTGCCGACGCAGTGCACAATGCCGTTGTCCTTGAGGAGGTTGCACGCATGGCAGCCATTTCAGCCACGCTGGCAGATCCGGCAGAAATTGACAGGCACCTGCTTGACAGGCATTACCTGCGTAAACACGGGAAAAACGCATATTACGGTCAGAAAAAATAGTTCATTTAAATAAATCATGATGCACAATTATACTATAGGAGTTGATTTTGGAACCCTTTCAGGGAGAGCGGTACTGGTTGATACGACAACAGGTGAGGAAGTAGCCGTTGCTGTTCATGAATATTCTCACGGGGTCATGGACGAGAAGCTCCCTGATGGTACTCCGCTTGGAGTAGACTGGGCGCTGCAGCACCCTCAGGATTACCTGGATGTCTTCAGGGTTACAGTACCCATGGTAATGAAGATGTCAATGGTTACCCCTGACCAGGTGGTGGGCGTGGGTATAGACTTCACCGCCTGCACTGTACTGCCGGTGAAGGCAGATGGTACGCCGCTCTGTTTTCTTGATGAGTTCAGGAGCAGGCCCAATGCATGGATCAAACTGTGGAAGCATCACGCCGCCCAGGATGAGGCCAACAGGCTTAACACAATAGCTGAACAGAGAAAAGAAAAGTTTCTGAAACGTTACGGCGGGAAGATATCCTCAGAATGGATGATACCCAAGATCTGGCAGACCGTTAACGAAGACCCCGGAGTATATGATGCTGCTGACCGTTTTATTGAAGCAGCCGACTGGGTGGTATGGCAGCTCACCGGGAGGGAGACACGCAACACCTGTACTGCAGGATATAAGGCCATCTGGCACAAGCATGACGGCTATCCTTCAAATGAATTCTTCAAAGCCCTTCATCCCAGGATGGAGAGACTGGTTGATGAAAAGCTTCTGCGAACCCTTATGCCTGTTGGCACAAGGGCAGGATCCATAACTGCTGCAGCTGCCGGACTTACCGGGCTCAGGGAAGGCACTGCCGTTGCGGTTGCCAATGTTGATGCTCATGTATCCATTCCGGCCGTAGGAATCACCTCACCGGGAAAGATGCTTGCCATCATCGGCACATCAACCTGCCATATGCTTCTTGGCGATACGGAAAGAGAGGTGCCTGGCATGTGCGGTGTGGTCGAGGACGGGATCATTGAAGGATTCTTCGGCTATGAGGCCGGACAGAGCTGTGTGGGTGACCACTTCCAGTGGTTTGTTGAGAACTGCACACCGGCTGAATACAAGGCTGAGGCAGACGCAGCAGGCATTGACCTTCATACCCTGCTTACAGAAAAGGCAGCGAAGCTTAAGCCCGGTGAGAGCGGACTGGTGGCGCTTGACTGGTGGAACGGCAACAGGTCGGTGCTGGTTGATGTGGACCTTACAGGCATGATCGCCGGCATGAGTCTGATTACCAAACCGGAAGAGATTTACAGGGCGCTTATCGAAGCCACTGCCTTCGGCACGAGAATGATCATTGAGACCTTTGAGGAAAACGGCGTTCCGGTGAACGAGTTTTACGCTGCAGGCGGCATAGCCGAGAAGAATGCGTTTGTCATGCAGATATATGCCGATGTGATCAAAAGGGAGATCAGAATCTCCGGGTCACCACAGGCTCCGGCACTGGGATCGGCAATGTTTGGTGCCGTTGCAGCAGGCAAGGCAGACGGCGGCTTTGATACTATCATGGATGCTGCCCGGGTCATGGCCAAGGTAAAGGAACAGACATACCGGCCCATCGGGGAAAACACAGCAATCTATGACAGGCTGTTCGCCGAATACAGGATCCTTCATGACTACTTTGGCCGCGGAGCCAATGATGTGATGAAAAGACTCAAGGCCATCAGGAAAGAGGTCAAAGGCTGATGAGAAAAACAGTATTGATAGTCGTATCTGTGATGCTTGCATCGTGCGGTGGCAATACATCCCGGCAGGAGACAGCGCAGAATGGCTGGCTGAAAACGCCATCGCTGCAGTCTGTTACTGTGAATGACGCTTTCTGGAAGCCCTTCATCGAGAGGAACCGGACGGTGACCATCCCGTACGCCTTCGGCAAGTGTGAGGAGACAGGGCGCATTGACAACTTCGCCATTGCCGGTGGACTGAAGAAGGGGAAGCATACAGGTGAACGTTACAATGATTCAGACGTATTCAAGATAATTGAAGGCGCCTGTTATTCACTGCTCGAGACGCCAGATCCCGTGCTCCGTAACTATGTGGACAGTCTTGTGACACTTATTGCTGCAGCACAGGAGGATGACGGTTATCTCTACACCACACGTACCATTGACCCTGTCAACATGGCGCCCGGGGCAGGAAGAGAGAGATGGATTGACGAGCGGGTAAGCCATGAGCTTTACAATGTGGGGCACATGTATGAGGCTGCCGTTGCACACTATCTTGCTACCGGTTCAGACAGTTTTCTAAACGTTGCCCTGAAAAATGCGGAGCTTGTGGCTTCGGAGTTTGGCTGGGGCCTGCGTGAGATTGCCCCCGGGCATCAGGAGATAGAGATAGGGCTGATAAAACTCTTTGAACTGACAGGCAATAACCGCTGGCTTGAGCTGGCCCGGTTTTTCATTGATGTCAGGGGCAGACAGGAGGAGTACACCAGGCACCCTGTCGGATCACGTTTCGAGGTTTACAATGACTCGGTATACCTGCAGATGCATCTGCCGGTACTCGAACAGACCGAAGCTGTGGGGCATGCCGTGAGAGGTGCCTATATGTACACGGCAATGGCTGACATTTCGCGCGTCACAGGAGACAACAGTTACCTTGAAGCGTCAGAAAAGATCTGGCGTGACGTTACACGCGGCAAGATCTATATAACCGGAGGAATTGGTTCCAAGGAATACGGTGAGGCCTTTGGTGAGCCCTTCGAGCTGCCAAACATGACGGCCTACACCGAAACCTGCGCTTCAGTAGCCAATGTTTTCTGGAACCACCGGTTGTACTCTGCCACCGGCAATGCAATGTATCTTGATGCGCTGGAGAGGACTCTGTACAACGGACTCATTTCGGGTATCGGACAGGACGGGTGCAGCTTTTTCTATCCCAATCCCCTCGAATCTGACGGAAGGTTCGAGAGGGCCGGCTGGTTCGAGTGTTCCTGCTGCCCCGGAAATGTGGCCCGTCTCCTCCCTTCAATGAAACAATACATATGGTCTGAGACAACAGCCGGGATCAACCTGAACCTCTTTATCGGTTCATCCGCGCATCTGTCGACTACGGAAGGTGAGACTGATGTTACGGTGGAGACCGCTTACCCGTGGACCGGGAATGTCAGGGTAACGGTAACACCATCAACGGAGAAGAGCCGGTTTACCATCGGCGTTCGCATCCCGGCATGGACCGGAGGAGAACCTGCTGAAGGCGATTTGTACAGGTACGTCACACCGGAGAAAGGAAGGGTAGGAATAAGAGTGAACGGCAAAAAGTACAAGGCTCCGATTTCTGACGGATTCGCTCATATTGACAGGGAATGGAAGTCGGGAGACGTTGTTGAAATCTCACTTCCGATGGAGCCGAGATTCATTGAAGCCAGGAAAGAGGTGGCTGCTGACAGCGGCAGGGTGGCGCTGGGGGCAGGGCCGTTGGTATATTGCCTTGAGCAGGCTGACAACGGACCTGTCAGGGAGCTGACAGTTGACACCTCGGTGAAGCCGGTGTTTGCATTCGAGCAATCACTGGCAGGCGGCACAGGCACCCTGACATTCCCTGTAACCGACAGCACCGGTACGGTAAAACAGGCTAAGGCAGTGCCATACTACTCCTGGGCAAACAGGGGAAAGGGAGAGATGACAGTTTGGATCAAAACAACCAACAAATAAATCATGAAAATCAACGGAAGACTGACAATTTTCGCCGCTGCAGCGGCAATCACCGTGGCTTCATGCACAGGCAACAAGGGTGACGGGAATTACCCCATCAGGCCTGTACCCTTCACATCGGTGAAGATGACTGACAACTTCTGGGCCCCGCGCATTAAAAAGAACCACGAGGTAACCATTCCCATCGCCTTCGGGTATTGCGAATCAACCGGGAGAATAAAGAACTTCGAGATTGCCGGCGGACTTGATACCGGTGCGTTTCAGACAATCTATCCATTTGACGATTCGGACGTTACGAAGATTATCGAGGGAGCAAGCTACTCGCTTCAGACCTATCCTGATCCAAAACTGGAAGCATATCTTGATACATTAATATATAAGATTGGCCTAGCTCAGGAAGATGACGGTTACCTCTATACCAACCGCACAATAGCAGAGTTGGGATACGGAAAGCTGCATGAATGGGCTGAGGGAAAAAGATGGGAGAAGACCAATATCCTCAGTCATGAGCTGTACAACCTTGGTCACATGTACGAGGCAGCCGTGGCACACTTCCAGGCTACCGGCAAGAGAGATCTTCTGGACATATCCATCAAGTCAGCCGACCTGGTTGACAAGGACTTCGGGTGGGATGCATTTGTAAGCTATCCCGGGCACCAGGTGATTGAGATGGGGCTTGTCAAGCTCTACAGGGTTACCGGCGAGAAGCGGTATCTTGACCTGGCGAAGTTTTTTCTCGATGCCCGCGGCGCCCGTGATGATGGCGAGGAGTATTCGCAGAGCCACAAGAAGGTGGTTGAACAGACTGAAGCGGTTGGTCATTCCGTCAGGGCAACCTATATGTATTCAGGCATGGCTGACGTTGCTGCCATTCTCGGTGACGAGGCATATGTCAATGCCATCACAAAGATCTGGGAAGACCTGGTATACAGGAAGATGTACATTACCGGCGGTATTGGCGCCTCTGGCGGAAACGAAGGTTTTGCTGAGCCTTATCACCTTCCGAACATGTCTGCTTACTGTGAGACATGCGCCTCGATAGGCGACATCTTCTTCAATCACAGGCTCTTTTCGCTTCACGGTGAAGGGAAGTATTTTGACATTCTTGAGAAGACGCTCTATAACGGTGCCCTTGCGGGTGTTAACCTGGCAGGAGACAGGTTCTTCTACCCCAATCCGCTGGAGTCGAACGGCCAGCACGAAAGATCCGCATGGTTCGGATGTGCCTGCTGCCCGTCAAATGTCTGCAGGTTCATACCTGCCATTCCGGGATATATCTATTCCGTGACGAACAAGGACCTGTATGTAAACCTGTTCGCTTCAAACAATGCTGATATTGAACTGGGAAGCCGAAGCGTGAGGATCGCACAGGAGACCAATTACCCCTGGGAAGGCAAAGTCACCATGATAATTGACCCGGAGAAAGCAGGCAGGTTCACCGTGCGTGTCCGCATCCCCGGCTGGGCAAGGAATGAAGCCATTCCAGGAAACCTCTACAGCTTCGCAGGCCAATCTGAGGAAAAGCATAAGCTGATTGTAAACGGCGCAAAAATTGATGCTCCGATAGAAAATGGCTATGCCGTCATCACAAGAAAGTGGCAGGCAGGAGACCGGATCGAGCTCGACATTCCCATGCCTGTGAGGACAGTTGTGGCAGATGAGCAGGTAAAGGAGGACGAAGGCAAGTATGCTGTTCAGAGGGGACCGCTGATGTTCTGCGCCGAATGGCCTGACAACGCTGACGGCCATGTGCTGGGACTGGTTGTGGATGAGAATCCGGAATTTGCCACCGCCTTCAGGCCTGACATGCTCAATGGCACCGAGGTAATCACCACCAGGGCCAGGCAGGCTTCCAGGAATATTGACGGCACGGTCAGTCTGGGTGACTATCATGACCTGACCCTGATTCCGTATTTCCTGTGGAACAACCGAGGCCCCGGTGAGATGAAGGTCTGGCTGCCCTTTAAGGAGACCAGTGCAAGGCCAACTCCCGCGCCCACAATAGCCTATACAAGCAAGGTGACCGGAAGCATGCAGAACAAGGCGCTGGCTTCCATAACAGATCAGTTTGAGCCTGCAAATTCAAATGACCATACCTGGCCTTATTATCACTGGTGGCCCAACAACAACAGGTGGGAATGGGTCAGGTTTGACTTCGCCGGACCGGAAACCATATCAAAAGTAAAGGTCTACTGGTTCGATGACGGTCCGTCCGGCGGCTGCAGGATTCCCGACGAATGGGAGGTAGAATATCTTGCAGGCGGCACATGGAGGAAAACTTCTCCCGTGAGCCCCCTGACAGTGACAAAGGATGCCTGGAATACTGCAGAAATCAGCCCGGTTAAAGCATCCGGCATAAGGATAAACGTGAAACTCAACCAGGAGTTTTCATCCGGGATTCATGAAGTGATCATCGAATAAAGAGCTTGTTACACCGGGGCTTGCCTGGAGAAACCGAAAAGAGATTGAGTAAATGAGTGGAGAATGTAATTGCATTGTTTTGTGATTCTGGATTAGGAGTAAAAGGCCGCTTTTTACCGGCCTTTTACGTTTATAATAAAGTGATTATAACAAATTTTAGCACTCTCATGAAAAAAAACCTGTTGTTGATTTTTACTGCTGCCATGTTCCTCTCCTCCTGCTCCGGAGGAGGGGTTCAGGACACACTGATTCCCAACCCGTCGGCTGAAGAGGGAGTAGGTTCGACTGTGACCGGTTGGAACGCCGAGACCGGCAGAGGGGGCATGATTGCCTTTTATGACTATGAAGCCCACCATGGAAAGCGGAGCCTGATGTTGCAGAGCGACAGACCTGCCGTTGGAAGGTGGACGAACCGCGTTCAGCTTAAACCATGGTCAGTTTACAAATTCACCGGATGGGTGAAGACTGAAAACGTCCAGGCTCCCGGGAGGAAGGGAGCGGGATTCCGTCTTAGTGTCTCCGGTGACAGTTTCACCGGAATTTCCGGCACCACTGACTGGCAAAAGGTTGAAATAACTTTCGAAACCGGCAACGATGACTCAGCCGTTCTGTCCTGCATGCTCGGTGAAGGCCCGGCAGCAGGAAGGGCCTGGTTTGATGATATGTCTCTGAAACTGGTTTCGTCCGATAAACCGAACACAGCGGTCACAATAGACCTCGCTGACAGGAAGGAGCCGATGTCAGAGTATATCTACGGTCAGTTCATAGAACACCTCGGCAGGTGCATCTACGGAGGCATCTGGGCTGAGATGCTCCAGGACCGCAAATTCTGGTACACTCCCGGCGACAGAGAATCACCATGGCAGGTTAATGGCAAAATGGATCTCTTCTCCGTTGACAGGGTCAGTCCCTTCACAGGTGACAAGACGCCGGTGCTGGCAATTGACGGCTCCGGCGCAGCAGTGATACAGCAGTCAGGTCTCGGACTTAAACCTGACCTGGAATACACCGGCCGGGTTATACTTAAGGCAACTCCGGGGATAACCGGAGTGAAGGTCACCCTAAGCTGGGGTGAGGAGTCACGGACTGTCACGATTGATAAGCCGGGCAACACCTTCTCTGCCTATCCGCTGAAATTCCAGTCCGGCGAAATGACTCACAATGCTTCCCTGACCATCGAGCCGGAAGGCAACGGAAAAGTCTGGGTAGGAACTGTCAGCCTGATGCCCTCAGACAACATTGAGGGATTCCGTTCAGACGTCATTGCATTGCTGAAGGAGCTCAACGCACCGGTTTATCGCTGGCCCGGAGGCAATTTTGTCAGCGGCTATAACTGGAAGGATGGCATTGGTGACCGCGACAGGAGACCGCCGCGCAAGAACCCGGCATGGCAGGGCGTTGAACACAACGATGTGGGCATACATGAGTTCATGACCTTCTGCAAAATACTCGGGACTGAGCCTTACATTGCCGTCAACGCCGGGCTGGGTGATTCAAGGCAGGCTCGCGAGGAGGTGGAGTACTGCAACGGATCGTCTGCGACTCCAATGGGCAAACTAAGGGCTGCCAACGGTCATGCCGAACCCTGGAATGTAAAGTGGTGGTCTATCGGCAATGAGATGTATGGCGACTGGCAACTGGGTCACATGTCCACCGATGATTTCGTCAGGAAGCACAACGCCTTCGCGGACGCGATGAAAAGTGTTGATCCGGATATCAAACTCATTGCCGTTGGCGAGCTGGGAGATTGGGACCGGATGGTGCTTACAAACTGCTCGGAAAGCATGGACCTGATCAGTGAGCACTTTTACCGTCAGGACTGGCACGGGGGAGGACTCATGAGCCATGTGAAGCAGATCCCCGATGCAATCAGGGAGAAGGCTGACGCGCACCGGCAATACCGCCAGGAGATACCACAGCTTGAGGGCAAGGATATCCGGATATGCATGGATGAATGGAACTACTGGTACGGCCCGCATATCTACGGGGAGCTCGGCACACGCTATTTCATGCGTGATGCGATGGGTATAGCTGCCGGCCTTAACGAATACTCGAGGCAGAGTGATATGGTGTTTATGGCCAATTATGCACAGACTGTCAACGTCATCGGGTGCATCAAGACCAACACCACCAGCTCTGTCTTTGATGCAACAGGTCAGGTGCTTAAACTCTACAGGCAGCATTTCGGTACTGTGCCTGTTACGATCAGCGGTGAAACGAGGCCTGTTGATATTGCGGCCACGCTTGACAGCGAAGGCCGGACACTGACAATCTCTGTTATAAATGCCACCCGGGACGAAGTGAAGATACCCGTCACCCTGCTGAACGGAACTGTGTCCGGTGAGGGTGAGCTCTGGCAGGTCACCGCGCCAGATGAAATGGCCACCAACGAACCCGGAAGGCCTGAAAATGTGAAGATAACAGGTCCGGCTGCCGTACAGCTGGCAGGAGAACTGACCATCGGGCCGGCTAGCATAAATTTGTTCATCTTCAATCTGAAGGACTGACAGACAGTTGACGGGAGTGAAAACCGAATCAGACAGTATGAAATAAATTTTTGTTTGTATTTTTAGGCAAAACATAACATCCGGCACGTGAAGAAGAATCTAAGAATTACAGCGACAGCAGTTCTGGTACTGCTCGCTATGGCTGCACCTGCCCAGAAGGGCGGGGAGCCTGCAAAGGCAAACCTGATAATTGAAACGGATCTTGGCTCTGAGACAATCAGCCGCCATATCTACGGTCACTTCTCCGAGCACCTGGGGCGATGCATCTACGGCGGCTACTGGGTGGGAGAGGAGAGCTCCATTGTTAATACAAGGGGTATCCGCAATGATGTTGTTGAAGCATTGAAAAGGACACAGATACCCAACCTGAGATGGCCTGGTGGCTGCTTCGCCGATGAGTATCACTGGATGGACGGAATCGGTCCGCGAGAAAAGAGGCCTAAAATGGTGAACACACACTGGGGTGGCGTAACCGAAAACAACAGCTTCGGAACACATGAGTTCCTTGATCTTTGCGAACAGCTGGGAGCCGAACCGTATATCTGCGGCAATGTGGGCAGCGGCTCAGTTGAGGAGATGTCAAAATGGGTTGAGTACATCAACTTTGATGGGGTCAGCCCGATGGCTGATCTTCGCCGCAGCAACGGCAGGGAGAAGCCCTGGAATGTTAAGTACTGGGGTGTCGGCAATGAAAACTGGGGCTGCGGAGGCAACATGACGGCAGAGTTCTATGCCGATCAGTACAGGAGATACGCCACCTATGCCAGGGATTATGGCGATAACCGATTGTTTAAGGTGGCCGGTGGTGCCAACTCTACTGACTACAACTGGACCGAAACCATTATGCGTGATATTCCTCACTCGATGATGTGGGGTATTTCACTGCACTACTACACAACCAACTGGAATAATAAGGGATCTGCCACAAAATTCACCGAGAAGGATTATTTTGAGACCGTTGAGCGCTGCCTTAATGTGGAGAAAGCTCTTGACAGGCATATAGCCGTTATGGATTCATATGATCCTGCCCGCCGGGTTGCACTTGTTGTTGATGAATGGGGCACATGGTGGGATGTTGAGCCGGGAACCAACCCGGGATTCCTTTATCAGCAGAATACAATGCGCGATGCCATCGTGGCAGGTCTTTCGCTGAACTATTTCAACGAGCGCTGTGAAAGGGTAAAGATGGCCAATATAGCCCAGACGGTCAACGTGCTGCAATCACTTATTCTTACTGACGGCGACAAAATGCTGTTGACCCCGACATATCACATCTTCGAGATGTACAAGGTTCACCATGACGCCACACTTCTCCCGCTGCACCTCAACTGCGGCAACTACTCACTGGACGGGAGGGAAGTTCCATCGCTTAGCGCTTCCGCTTCTAAAGATGCAAAGGGCGCTGTGAACATCTCTCTCGTTAACGTTGACCCTTCAGCGGAGTCAGAAGTACTTATAGATCTTCGTGGCGGAGAATACTCCGGGGTGACTGGAAGGATCCTCAGCGGTGCGGAGCTGAATGCCCACAACACCTTTGACAAGAGTGAGACTGTCCGGCCGGTTACTTTTACCGGGGCCCGGCTGAAGAAGAATATTCTCAGCCTGAAAGTGCCGCCGGCATCAGTGGTTGTACTGACTGTAAACTGAGACCATCAGGCTGGTATCATTAAGGAAGGCATAAAATAAATTTGCTCATAATTTTACATTACAAGAAATGAAAAGAGAACGACTCATTTTACTAACAGCTGTGGCGCTTGCCTTTATCGGGCTGTGCTCATGCGGAAACAACAAGGCAAAAGAAATGGTAACTACTGAAAATTTCGGTTCATTCGAGGGACAGGATGTATCCCTGTTCACCCTGAAAAACAAGCAGGGAGATATTGTTAAGCTCACCAATTATGGTGCTGCGATAGTTGAGATCAATGTGCCTGACAGAAATGGCGACAAGGAAAATGTGACCTTCGGGTACGAGACACTTGACGGCTATCTTGCAGGCGATGCATATTTCGGCAAAGTTGTGGGCCAGTTTGCCAACCGCGTTGCAAAGGGAAAATTCACCCTTGACGGGGTTGAGTACACCCTTGCTCTCAACAATGGTCCCAATTCACTTCACGGCGG